>PPYF01385628.1_pt1 | contig 29148 bp, 20 predicted proteins | sample 1559871 | NCBI WGS metagenome assembly PPYF01 (sample SAMN08240021, study PRJNA423297) | Human gut metagenome, whole genome shotgun sequencing project.
CAGGTATTTGGCAATAGAACTAAACATAAACTGCAACAGAAAAATTGCGGAAGTTATTTTTTAAACATTACTAAAACATGAAATACCTCCTCATTTTTCAACCACAAAAACGTGGTGACGTACACGCTTAGGCAACATTTTTTACCTAAGATCAACCTATGGTCCCCCGTATAATTTATCCATCCATTTTGACTTCGCTCTGATAAACCTGACGAGCATAGCCAAGGCCACCCAAGGGTCTCCCCTATCCCCCGAAAGTCCCCACCATCGCCCAGGAAATGGAGCGACAGTGGGGGCATCATAAGGAGGAGCAACTAGCACTTTTCAGGCTCATGCGGAGCGATGGAGATGCCTACTCAAGTTTCGGATTTAGATTTTAGGCAGTCATAGCGTAGGCTCTAAGTGCCGCAAGTCTTTTATTGTTCTCGATAATCTGCATGATCAAATCCTTAGAATCACCACACGGAAATGCTCAAAGCCTTTTTTATGCAATAAACTTAATCGCCAATTCTAAATCCGAAACTTGAGTATATACCCGGAGAAAAAGGGATATTTTTGAGGCGACAATGCTTCGCCGCATCGGACGCTTGTGCTGCCTCGTACAAACTTTCGCCGTGAGGTTGGTTTGCCTGCGGCAGGCGAGTAGAGCGGCGGCAACGCCCCCGAGGGGTAGGGCGCTCAAAATCAAGGGAAAATGCGGCAGAATATTGAGACCTTTGGCATTTTGCACGACAGCAGCAATAAAAAATCCCCCGCCAAAAGGTGTGATTTTCGCAATACTTCCTTAACTTTGTCCTATAAGTAATGGTGAAAGAATAAGTTGACTAATTTTGCCCTGTTGACAGGGCATAAGAAATAACTCCTTATTCCACAAAATGTACCATTACTAAACTCATCCAATAATCAAAGCAAACAGAAACACAAGATGGCAAATAAAGGGAAGCATTTCACATTCCTTGTCATTGCGCTCTTTTGCAGTTCTCTGGCTCATGCCCAAAAGCAAGTGCCGACAGAACAGAAGGATTCCATTGACAACAGGAACGACATTATAAAAATGGCGGACAACCACTCCGCAAAAGGAGGAATAAACAATGTCCTTGACGTGTTGAGCGGTCAGGCGGCCGGTGTCAACGTGTCCTCCAATGGTCTCGACCGTATGGCCATGCTCAATAGCGTACGCGTGCGCGGTACGACCTCCATCATTGGCGGAAACGACCCTTTGGTGCTGATTGACGGAGTCACGTCCGATGTGCTTACCCTCTCGACAATCTATCCTGCTGACATCGAAAGTTTCCGGATTCTGAAGAATGCGGCAGAGACAGCTATGTATGGTTCGCGCGGTGCTTCGGGTGTCATAGAGGTGAAAACGAAGAAAGGCACTGGGCGTGGTTTCCAGATTTCTTATGAGGGCAATGTCGGTTTCGAGCAGATGTACAAGCACCTCAATATGCTCGACGCCTCGGAATACGTTGCCACGGCAAGAGCTTTAGGCGTTTATTGCAATAATCGAGGATTCAACACGGATTTTTACGATGTCATAACGCGAACCGGTCTTGTCAACAACCACTACCTCGCATTCAGCGGCGGAACGCCACAATCAAACTATCGTGCCTCATTCGGCCTCATGGACCACAACACCATTATAAAAAACATGAACTATAATGTTTTTGTGGCCAAGATTGACGTAACCCAGAAAGCCTTTAACGACAAGCTCACTGGCGACTTCGGCGTGTTTGGCTCATCATTCAAGAACCATGACATCTTCGACACGCAAATGCTGTTCTACTCCGCTGCATGCCAAAACCCGACGTTCCCAGCAGGACCCGACGAAAACGGGAATTGGGTGAAGAACGGAGCGGCCACGCACATCAACCATCCTGGCATTTTGCTTGATGAGAAAAACGACTCCAAGGATTTGAATTTCGACGCTCACATCAAGCTGAGCTATGACTTCAATCCTCATTGGCGCATCTCCACCTTCGGCTCTTATCTATATGGTTCCACGGAAAACGCGAAATTCTGTCCGACGTGGGTGTGGGCACAAGGCAACGTCTATCGTGGCGAGTTCAAGAAAGAGGAATGGCTCGGCAATGTCGCCGTCAGTTTCAACAAAAAGGCGGGCATACACAGTTTTTCAGCAGACGCGAGCAGCGAATATCGCAAATTGAAAAAGACCTCCTTTTGGGTATATGCCAAAGGCATCCCCACAAATGACTTCCATTATGACAACTTGGGAGCGGCAGCCGTCCGGCCGTATGGCGGAACGGAAAGCACATACGAAGACCAATCCTTGGCTTCCGTAATGGGAAGTTTCAGCTATAGTCTGCTTGACCGTTACACGTTGTCGGTAAATGCGCGTGGTGATGGTTCTTCGATGGTTGGCGACAACAACACGTGGGGCTTCTTCCCTTCCGTTTCATTCAATTGGGACTTGAAGAAGGAGAGTTTTCTGGCCAACGTGAAGCCGCTTTCCATGTTGAAGCTTCGCACGGGGGTGGGACAGGCTGGAAACCTTGGCGGCATCTCTGCCTATACCACCATGAACACGGTGAGACAGACAGGAATCGTGCCCATCAAGAGTTCGCCAACGGTGACTCTCGGAATGGTGAGAAACAATAATCCTGACTTGAAATGGGAAACCAAGACCACTTTCAATATTGGGGCCGACCTTGGCTTCTTTGCCAACCGCCTGATGCTCACGGCTGAGTATTATTACTCCAAGACCTCTGACATGCTCTACGCCTATGAGGTGCCTGTTCCGCCATTTGCCTACAACACCTTGCTGGCAAACATCGGTTCCATGTCAAACCGAGGATTTGAGTTGGGGCTGTCTGTGCAGCCAATAAGCAAGAAGGACATGGAACTGAACATCAACATGAACCTCTCGTTTCAAAGCAACAAACTGATTTCTCTTGGCGGAAACTACAAGGGCATGAACATGTCGGCGGCCCCCATCACCGCCATCGGCTCGCTTGACGGGGCAGGGCAGAATGGTGGCGACAACAATGTGGTTTATCAGATTGTCGGCCAGCCGCTGGGCGTGTTCTATCTTCCTCATTGTAAAGGACTCGTCAAGAACGAAAACGGCAGCTATTTTTATGACATAGAGGACCTTGACCACAATGGCAAGGTTGACCTGAGCGACGGAGGCGACAGATACATCGCCGGACAGGCCACGCCAAAGGTGACGCTCGGCTCAAACATCAGTTTCAGATACAAGGATTTTTATGTCGCCTTGCAGATGAACGGGGCTTTCGGCCATAAGATTTTTAACGGAACAGGACTGGCCTACACCTGCATGGCCAGTTTCCCTGACTACAATGTCCTGAAGGGTGCACCGCAGAAGAATATCACCGACCAAAGGGTGTCTGACTTCTGGCTGGAAAAGGGCGATTATCTGAACTTCGAGCATTTGACCATAGGCTATAATGTTCCTTTGAAAAACTCGATGATTCGCTCGTTGCGCGTGTCGTGCAGTGTTAGCAATTTGGGAACCATCACCGCCTACAAGGGATTGACCCCGATGATCAACAGTTACGTTGTAAACAGCACAATGGGTATTGACGACAAACGCAACTATCCATTATATCGTACTTATTCATTGGGACTGAGTGTGCAATTTTAAAAGAGGAAAAGCATGAAAAAGTTTTTGAGCTGCCTATTCTTGGCATCAGTGGCGTTGTGCTTCTGCGGCTGCTTGGACGAGCATCCAAAGGACCAGATAGACCAGGAAGCCATCTACAACAATGCTGACAACATCTACAAAAATGCAGTGGCTTCGCTCTACAACTACATAGGAAGCAATCAAGAGTCGGAAGGACTTCAAGGCACCTGCCGCGGCATATACGACTACAACACCCTCACGACCGACGAAGCCATGATTCCCATTCGTGGCGGCGACTGGTATGACGGTGGGCTGTGGGAGAACATGTATCAACACCAATGGAATGCCAATGACATCTATTTCTACAATGTGTGGAAATACCTGTTCAAGGTCATCGTCCTCTCAAACCAATCGCTCTCCATCATAGACAGCCACAGGAATCTGCTCTCCGATCAGCAAGCGAGCGCATTTTCAGCTGAGGTGAGGGCCATACGTGCGTTGTTCTACTATTACGCAATGGACATGTTCGGGCGCATTCCCATTGTGACCTCCTACAACGTCAATTTGAAGCAGGTTGTGCAAAACGAGAGAAGCGAGGTCTTCCGTTTCATATTCAATGAATTGCAAGCGGTCGCTCCGCTGCTGGCTGACGAGCATTCCAACATAAGGGGGGACTATTACGGACGTGTGACACGCCCTGTTGCTAACTTCCTGCTTGCCAAGTTGGCCCTGAATGCCGAGGTTTACACCGTTGACAATTGGACCAGCGGCAGTCGTCAGAACGGCAAGAACATTTTCTTCCATGTTAATGGAGAGAAGAAGAACGCTTGGGAAACCTGCATTTGGTATTGCGAGCAATTAAGGCAAGAGGGATATGAACTGGAGAACGACTATGCCTCCAATTTTGCCGTTCATAACGAAAGTTCCAAAGAAAACATCTTCACCATTCCTTTGGACAAGAATCTTTATCCGAACGAATACCACTACCTCTTCCGTTCGCGCCACTACCAGCATGGCGGAGCCTATGGAGGGGCTTCGGAAAATGGAACCTGTGCCACTATCTCAACAGTCAAGGCCTATGGTTATGCCACAGACCATGTAGACAACAGATTCTACACAAATTTCTATGCCGACACCGTCTTTGTCGACGGCAAGAAGGTTTACCTTGACAACGGAGAGCCCCTGGTGTATAGGCCGTTGGAATTGAAATTGAACCTCAGCGCCAGTCCGTATAAACAGACCGCTGGTGCCCGTGTTGCAAAATACGAGGTGGACCGCACCGCCTATTCCGATGGCAGACAGGTTGACAATGACATCGTGCTCTTCAGATATGGCGATGCCTTGTTGATGGAATCTGAGGCAAAAGTGCGAAATGGCGAAGATGGTTCAGCAGAGCTGAATGCCATCAGGCAGAGAGCAGGAATGCCATTGGTGGAGGCCAACTTAGACAATATCCTCAAAGAGCGTCTCTTAGAATTGGTTTGGGAAGGCTGGAGAAGGCAAGACCTTATTCGGTTTGACAAATTCACGAAGGCATACGACCAACGCACCCCTATTGACGGTGAGGAAACAGGCTTTACGACCGTATTCCCTATTCCGCAAAAATGTCTTGATCTGAACAAAAGCTACAAACAAAACTACGGTTATAAGTAATAGTGAAAGAATAAGTTGAGCAATTTTGACCTGTATTTTTGTTGGTTTCGGGATTAAAACGTTGGCGTTTGGAAGAATATACTATATTTTTGCAGACGAATAAGAACCAAAAATATAATAAAAAGGTTTCAAAAACATGGTACAAGTATCAAGCCAAAGTACTGTAAATAAGATAGAAATGAGACTTAGGGGAAAAGGACGTGGTTCGATAGTCTTTCAGCAAGACTATGCAGACTGCGGAACACCATCAGCCGTGAAGTCAACATTCCATCGGATGTACACCGACGGAATGTTGGTGCGGTTGGCTCATGGTATCTATTATTACCCAAAAGAGGACAAGGAATATGGGCTTGGCATTATCTATCCGTCTGTTGAAGACATTGCCCAGGCTATAGCCAAACGAGACAAGGCGAATATTGTACCGATGGGAGCATATGCCTTGAATCGTCTCGGATTGTCCAGGCAGATGCCCATGAATGTCGTATTCCTGACCAACGGCGCACCGCGTAGGATAAAGATTGGAAATGGTCGCGGCATTCTGTTCAAGCATTCTTCATCTGGCAAGAATTTTGCCTATAAATCAGAACTGATGATGCTTGTTGTAACAGCCATGCGCACCATAGGCGAAGAAAAAATAACCGAGGAAGAACGCAACGTGCTTGTCGAACACACAAGGAATGTAAGCGACAACGATTTCAACCACGATATAAAACTTGCCCCTGCATGGGTGCGCAAAATACTAATTGCACGATGAAATTCATAGACATACCAGAGGACAGGCAACGTGAAGCTATCAATACCGTGGCATTGCAGACAGGATTGCCGCCGTCAAGTATCGAAAAGGACTGGTGGGTAACGCAGGCATTGAAAGCCCTTCATTCTTTGCCATACGCAGAACACATTGCTTTCAAAGGAGGAACAAGTCTCAGCAAATGCTGGAACTTGATTGCCAGATTCTCCGAAGACGTGGATATTGCACTCAGCAGAGAATTCCTTGGCTTTAGCGGTGAATTGTCGAAGACTCAAATCAGCGACAGACTACGTCGCGCCGCTTGTTCTTTTGTAAGAGAGAAGATGCAGTACGATGTACAAAAAGCTTTAGTGGATTTGGGCATACGAACAGATGTCTTTTCGGTGGATGTTGTCATCACATCTGTTACGACAACTGACCCAGAAGTGATAACAATAACCTATCATAGTTTGTATGAAGTATCACCATATATCAAGAATACGGTAAAGATTGAAATCAGCGGCAGATCGATGATGGAGCCGATTGAGAAAAAAGCAATTAACGCTGCCATTGACACCCATTTCAGCAAAGCGCCATTTGCCGAGAAGCCTTTTGAGGTGAATGCTGTCATTCCTGAGCGTACTTTCCTTGAAAAGGTGTTCTTGTTGCATGAAGAATTCAGGAAGAACGAGGTCAGAGTGGAGCGTATGTCTCGCCATATCTATGATTTGGTAATGATGATGGATTCTGAAAACAAGATTGCTGACCGTGCAATACACAACGAAACACTGTATAAGGCGGTACTTGAACATCGCAGAAAGTTCATAGGTCTAAAAGGATTCAACTATGACGAGCTTTATCCTGCCACACTGTGTATCGTGCCCAACGATAATATTGCAAGACTATGGCAAGATGACTACAAGTTCATGGGTGAGCACATGATTTTCGGACAGGTGCCTTCTTTTGAGGAACTGATAAGCAAGTTGTCAACGCTCAACGAGCTAATTAGACAGTTAAATTATCGAAAGACATAAATATAAACGAACTCGGTGAGGAACTTGAACCGTAGTTCGGCAATCCTCGGTTGATAGTGGTTTTCTAATATTCACCTCTGTCCTATTCTGTCTATCTGTTATTCTTCATTTAATTCCACTAATCCTTTTGCTTTTGTGTAAGAAGTCGGTTGGCGAGAGTTCTAGGCAACGCAAAGAGGAAGTTATCGTATCGCTGCGATACGATAACTTGTTATGATTTGTAGGGAGAATTTTTTGTGCACGATAAGAACATGTAATGTTTCTAAGTGGTTGAACCAAAGACTTTGCTAACAAATTTATATGCTCTTCCTTCTCCTGTTTCCGGATGAATCCAATTAGCATCCTTTGGAATTGATACTACAAGAATTGCATATTTGAAATGAATATCTTCATAATCAAGTTTGTCATAGAAGTCTTGATCTGTCATAGAAACACCTTTCATTGGATAAGGCAAACCATACCAAGTGAAATCTATTTTGGCTTTTCCATATCCATTTTTATAAAGTCTGACATTGGATACAACCATGATAGATTCGGAAGGGTGTACTAAGTTGTTCAACTCGTTTTCTGTTAAGAAAGCATAGCCATTATTCCAAAATCCATGATAGCCGTATTCTCTATAAGCTTGCACAACTCTATTAATAGATTCAGTTCCAATTTTTTTACATGATTCATTATCAATGACCCAATTCTCTTTTTGTACACCTTGAGGCATTGGATGGCCATCAAACTCAATTATGTCAAGAGGTTCGGCAAAGTCTATTTCGTATCCTTGTACAGCACCAGCTTGTCCATCGTTTTGAACAATACGAATCCAATTTTTAGGGTTGTCTAGGTCTATACCACCAGGACAAAGTCCACCATTTTTGCAGCTTACAGCTAGTAGAAATACACGCTTCTTCATTATAAGTTTCCTCCAAATTTAATGTCGTTTTTAAACTTTTCTAGTAGAATATCGCTAAGCACTCTTCTATGACACTTTTCATTTGTAGGTTCAGAACAGAGTAAAGCAACATTTTCATACATCCCAAATTCTTCTATAAAATTCGAAATGTGTGATTGTGTTTCCAGCTGTTTCTTGTATGAATTTTCGAAAAGTTTATAGTTTTTACTCATAGGGCTTGTTTTGTCTCGCGCTTCTTTTAAAAGTTCTTTTGTTGGAGCCAAATCTATTCGATGTTTATATTTGCAACCATTTGCTAACTCAGAAAGGAAAAAAGGTAAATCTTTTTCAAAAGCAAAACGTGATAGCTGACCATTGGGATTAAGACGCACATCCACAATGCAATCTATCTTGTTATTCTTGATGATTCCAAAAAACTCCTTTGCGGTTTTTTGAGTAAATCCAATGTTAAATAGATGAATCATAGTTGTTGTATTATTTAGTTATATTTTTTCCAACCATGTAATAGATTCCAGTATCTATCACAAAAATCTTTTAGTCTTTCTTGTTCATTTTTCCCCAGATATTTATCAAGGATGGAGTCTTTAAACATGGGGCTAAGAATACCTTTTTTCTCACAAACGATTTTTTCTAGCTGTTTATCTAAATCCTCATTTGAAATATAGCCAATTGTACCATCGGAAATTTCCACAATATGCCTAATATCAAGCCATTCGTTGAATCTATTTTCGAGTGCTTTACAAATTAAGAAATATCTATGACAATTCATAGGCTTCTTTTCACTGCACATCAAGCATAGAGTAAATCCTTTGTCATAGGCATCTTCAATACGCCCTAGTCCTTTTTTGAAGTATTCATCGCATCTGAATTTACGGAAATCTACTATTTCATCAGAAGCCAATAACTCGGTCTTTTCTGGTCTATTGCTTTTAGCAATGGGAAAGACTTCTTCTTCAAAAAAGACGTCAGAGGCTTTTGAAAAAACATCTTGTTCACAGCTAGCCTTGGCTCCTAATTCAGGTATGCTCATATATGGTAAATCAAATTTTTTCCCAGCTATTTTCATGTTATCAGCATTGCACTCTCGATACTGTTTTGAAAATGGTATAGAGCGAACATCAATTAGAAAATCAACTTTGAGCTTACATAGCGTTTTAAATAGACCATCTAGATCAATAGTATTACCTTTTTGAAATAGTGTATATCCAATTGTATATATGTATTTTTTATTCATTTCTATTTTCCTTCTAAATTAGTATTGACTTGTAGATTCTTTAATGATAGAAGATCTGGGATAAAGTTTAACTTGTTATTGAGTGAATCTTTTGAAAACATGTTTTTATATTTTTCTATTAGGTTTACGACTTTCTTGTTAAATGCAGTTTCGATAAAATTAAATGTGATTCGCTTCCCTTTTGATAGTTTATGCAAATACAGCAGAATAAATTCTTCGAGTCCTATCTCAAAATATCTACAACTTATTGCCCAATTTGATATATGTAATTCTTGAGCATTTTGACTATAGGTTATTGCAGAACAGATCCCCAAACTTTCTCCACTATCCCTAAAGATTTCAAATACTATTGATTTGCAACATGACGATATGGTATTCTTGTCGCTAAATTTAAATTGGTTTGATTTTGCATACAAACGATGAGCCTCATCATGATAAACGTCATCGTGTATCGTGACGTATAATTGAGGTAGATTATTCTTCTTGCGTTCTTGTTGCAAAATATTCATTAAGCGTTTGCGGTTTCTTGATCTTTTTGAAAGTTCAATTCTATCGAATATACAACAAGCCTCAATTATAGTTAGTAGTTCATCGTGATTTTTCCAGTTCGGAACAAATACTTCTGGAAGTTTATTACAAACCTCGTCTCGAATTATCTGATTGTCATCAATAAAGACACAAGCATTTGTTAAAACCGACAACTGCTGAGCTATGGCTTTAATATTTTCGCTTTTATCATTGTCATTAGCAAGGATGCAATCAATTTGACCTTTGATGGGAAATTCATTTTCACTTAGCTTCTCTATAGCGTATAATACGGTTTTGATATTATTACGTGAACATAGGGCCACATAGACACAAAATTCTTTAGCAAGTATTCTAATGAATTTCATAAATCTTATATAAGAAGTAGCATCACTGGAATTCAAATTTTGTTTAATTACATCGAAGCCATCTTCAGAAAGGGTTCCTTTCCATAGAGTATCATCTAAATCAAGTATGATAGCTTTATAAACAATCTTAGTTTTGCATATTATATTTGATAAGATTTGCATTATCAGTATTCCTACAACCGAAATACCTGTCATGCTTGATAAACTTATTATTGATATTAAATTCTCTATTCTATAATCAAAACAATAATGTTTGCTTTTTTCATTGTCTATGTATTCAACTTGAATCTCATCTATATTATCTGTACCTGCAGAGATGGTTATATTAAAGCCATACAATTCTAGTGAATGTAAAAGATATGATATATCATCTTGGTCTTCATTAGAAATAAAGCTAGCAAGCCCTTTGATTTTAATTTCAAACTTATTGGTTATGAAATTGCGAAAGGCTTTAATATACTTATCAATGAATATTTCTAAGTATATGTTATTAGTTTCATGATGCGTAAGGTTAATGCTTTGCATAAGTATGGTTTGTGCCTGAGAGTGCTCCAAATCAGACTAATTAGTGAAATACCATTTATACAAAACTGAAAACGTGGAGCTAGTCTGTCACTCGTTCCACTATGTAAGGCCTTCGCATTGCCCAGTTAATCGAAACGAGCAACGTCGAAAGCCCCACGTAGATGTTATTATATATATGACTGGAAGGCTTTTCCAAAAAATGGAAAAGCCAACCAGCTGTATACAATACACCTATGGGGCGTTTCTCGTTGCTTTGTTTTTGATTAACTGTGAAGAGTTTGCGAAGTTCTACATAGTCAAAATCAAAGCGTCAGAAACGCCTTCAATATGTATTCCTATTATTCATATCACACAAAAGTGAATATTAATTTGACAGGATGCCACAAAGATACAATTTAATATTGGTACAGCATACTAAATAATTAAAAATCGTAATCAAAAGTTCTTTGAAATTTAGAATAATCGCTAAGCGGCCCTTTGCTGCCAGTCAAAGGGTTCTTTGACAGGAAGACTAATTAACGAGAGGCTGCTTGATGTTTCTGTTTTTGTATCAAAACAATGTTGCAACCATCCAAATCATAGATAATCATTAGCTAAGTAAAATAAAATTTTGTGTGAATCTACATCTGATTTTGATAGTTATATTTGTCTTATGTCTTATTTGTTGACTCTTAAGTTATTAGGCTGTTAAAGCGTAATCAAAAACGAGAACATTGTATAGGACATCTTATTAACTTATTCTTTCACCATTACTTAGTATTCAGAACTACTTCCCCTAAGACTTGTCAGCGCGTCTGGGTCGAGATACGCCCGCATCTGGGTCGAGACACGCTCGCATCTGGGTCGAGACACGCTCGCATCTGGGTCGAGACACGTCCGCATCTGGGACGTGATACGTCCGCATCTAGGGCGTGGTTCGCTGACTGGCATAGGGGATGGATTGGCGAATTGATTTTTCGGCAGAATATGCCTGTAGGAAAAGCAAAAAAGGCTGGATATACTTGGGAGTTGGCAAGGAGGGGGTGGCATTGAACTGGGCAAGGCGTTGAGGCCGCATTGGGTTGGGTGTTCAAAATCCAGAAAAATATCTGTGCGGTTTTGAGAGCAAATAGCATAGCGAGTGTGGCATCGCTGCAAGGGGCACCGCGCGGACATTTAGCGGAGGCCTGGGGCGAAGCACTGTAGCTCACTTTGCTCGCAAAGTGAGGGGGCGAATATTGTGACGGACAAGCACTGAAAATCCAACAAAGTCATGCCCCAGAGCTTTGGTCATGTTCGCTACGTGTTCGTGGCCCTCACTTTGCGAGCAAAGTGAGCTACAATGCTGGCGCCGCAACAGACGATATCCTTCTCTGCTATCTGTTTTTCAAAATTGTTGCGGTCGATGGCGCGGTTGCGCAATTTCGTGCGGTAGCAATACACCGTGTTGACCGATACGCCGAGGATGGCGGCGATTTGTGCGCTGTCTGTGATGCCGATGCGCAGGAATGCCAGGAGGCGCAGGTCGTTGTTCATAAATTCCGTTTCAGACAACACGAGCTGTGCGTCTTCGCGCAGGAGGGCGTTGACTTCTTTGATGAAGGAGGGATAGAGACGAAGGAAGGCCACGTCGAAGCGGCGTAGGCACTTCTCCTTGAAATTGTCGAGCAGGGCAGGGTCTTTCATCATTTTTTTGAGGCGCTCGTTTTCTCCCGATTCGAGTTTGATTTGCACCAGTTGCTTGATTTGCTCGAATTTCAACACCGATTCGAGGGCGAGCTGGAGGAAGTGCATCGCGTTGTCGTTTTTGTCGGCCACAGCCGTGCGCATGTCGCTGAGTTGCTTGCGCATGGCAGAGGTTTGCTGCATTAGGCGGCGATGGCGGCGGCGTGCGCGGATACAGAGGTAGGAGAGGATGACTATGATGATGCAGGCCACCGTGTTACCCCAGCAGGCCCATTTCCTCCGTTTTTCAGCCACTTGCTCGTTGTGTTGCGAGATGTCGACCAGTGTCGGATAGAGCTCCAGCATGCGGGTGCGTGAGTTGAAGACGGCGGCATCTTTGGTGGCTTCGCGGGCGTAGAGCGTGGCGCGGCGCCAGTCGCCGATTTCCGCCATGCGTGCCGCCAGACGGATGAGTGCCTCGTTTTCGCGGCGTCCGCAGCGCACGTTGTAGATTGCTGCCTTGGCCCAATAGTAGTCGCGACGCGGCACATTGTTGATGAGGTGGTATTTGTTGGCGATGGTGTTGGCCACCACGCCTTTGTCTTCTTCTCCCACTTCGTAGAGGCGCTGTTTGAGCGCCGCAATCATGTCGGTCACTTTATACGAACTGTAGTTGAACGTCATGGCGAGCTGCGCGGCATCGGTCTGCTGGCTGCGGATGGAGTCTTCCAGATGCTTCATGATATTGGCGTTGCGGTTGAGAAGCGATGTCGGCAGACTGTATGCGTTGTAGAACTCGAAGTTGTTGTAATACATGAGGTAGTAGTTCCTCTCCCGCAGGTAAGGACGCAGCTTTTGGTCGCTGTAGGCCGTTTCCAACAGCGTTTTCGCCTCCCACGGGAGTCCGCTCATGCCGAGCACGAGCGCTTTTCTCAGCACCAGACTGGCCGCTGTTGGCAAGTCGCCCAATTGGCGGGCCAAGGCGTAGCCGTTTTCGCAGGCCGTGATGGCTTCATCGCTGTGTCGCGTCTGTTCCAGATAGCTCAGTTCCACCCAGGCGTTCAAGGCCTTTGCCTTGTCTTTCGTCTTTGTGGCCAGCTCCTTGAGCTGTTGGGCTTTCTCGTTTTTTGGGGTTTCATAGATATCGCGTTCCAGCAGGCATTTGTCGAGCACGTTGAGCAGCGAGTCGAGGTTTTTGGCTGGTGCGGCGGCAGGGATGAGCAGCAGCGCCAGAGCGAAAAACCAGTGGAAATGTGCGCGTTTGAGAGAATATGATGTCATAGAGGGGGATGTGGGGTTAATGGGGACAAAGTTAGAAAATATTTTTTGGTAAGTCGGTAGTCTGAATTGTTTTTGTATTTGCATTTGCAGGGGACGCGTCGGGACACGCCTGGAGAACGATGGGAATTTGCATACGGAAAGCCTCCCATGCTTTGCACATTTCAGATGTATTGTTGATGTGCAGAACATGGGAGGCTGTGTGGGTTTCAGGGGTGTCTGAAAGTCAGTTTATCATTTTTCTTGCAGGATGGCATAGCCTGCCGATTCGATGCCGATGTGGATGTCGCGGATGTGGTCGGAGTTTCTTGTCTCAAGCACGATACGCAAGTTGCAGGAGTTGACGTCGGGGCTTTCGCCATTGCGCTCGTGGTGGATTGAGATGATGTTGGCGCCGTAGCGGCATATCACGTTGCAGAGGCCCAGGAGCGAACCCGGACGATCGGGCATCTCGATGAGCATTTCCGTGGTGCGTCCGCCCTTCATCAAACCGCGGTTGATGACGCGGCTGAGGATGGTTACGTCGATGTTACCACCGCTCACGATGCAGCACACGTTTTTGCCCTTGATGTCGGCCTTGTTGAACATCGCTGCGGCAACGCTCACGGCACCGGCACCTTCGGCAATGAGCTTGTGGTGCTCGATGAGCGCCAGAATGGCGGCGCAGATTTCGTCTTCGCTCACCTGTACCACTTCGTCGACATACTGCTGGCAGAGCTCAAAGGTGTGTACTCCCGGTTCTTTCACGGCAATGCCGTCGGCAATGGTCAGCACGGAGGCTAACGACTCTATCTGGTTATGGTCGAGGCTGTTCACCATGCTCGCTGCACCCTGTGCCTGCACGCCGATGACTTTCACCGTGGGCTTGAGGGCCTTCACGGCGTAGGCCACGCCGCTCGCCAGTCCGCCGCCGCCGATGGGCACGAATATCACGTCGATGTCGGGGTTTTCGTTGAGAATTTCCATGCCGACAGAGCCTTGTCCGGCAATCACCATCTCGTCGTCAAACGGATGGATGAACGTCATGTTCTTTTCTTCGTTGAGCTGTCGGGCCTTGGCATAGGCATCGTCGTAGACACCTGGCACGAGGCAGATTTCAGCCCCCATTTCTCGGGTGGCCTCCACCTTGCTGATTGGGGCGCCAGAGGGCATGCAGATGAGGGCGGGAATGCCGTAGCGGCGGGCTGCCAGGGCCACGCCTTGTGCGTGGTTGCCAGCCGAACAGGCGATCACGCCGCGTGCCTTTTCCTCGTCGGTGAGCTGCGAGATTTTAAAACCGGCGCCGCGCACCTTAAACGAACCAGTCACCTGCAGGTTTTCTGGTTTGAGGAACACGTTGCAGTCGGGGTTGATTTTGTCGGTGTGTATCAGTTGCGTTTTGCGTACGACGTCTTGTAGCACCGTCGAAGCTTTGTAAATCAAATCGAGTGTCAACATAAGCGTTTGGGTTTGTGTGATTCTTTTGGACAGGCCCCTCAATGGTAAGGTGTTCTTGAATACTTACTTAAGAACAGAGCAGTGTCCCTTCTGTGGTTTTCCTGCATGGGCTGGGGAGAATGTTCTCCGCTTGTTTTGCAGACGAGTTTTGCAAAGTTATATTTTTATTTTTATTTCCTGTTATCCGTACTGAACATTTTTACACAGAAGTTTTATGCAGGCTGCAATTTTGTTAGATATTTTGTTCTGGCAGTGATATTTTGTAAGCAGATAGCGTTGTAGCTCGTCTCCCCGTATTCCTCCGCCGTCCCTCCCTTGTCCCAGTCGGCAGCAGAGTCAGGTTCCCGTTGGCGGCAAACGCAAAAGGCGTTCAACGACAATGGCGGGTTGTCGTTGAACGCCTGGATTAATATTTCTGTAAAACCCCGCTTTGGCGGTGGCTCGCGTGGAATGGTCTTAGATACTGTCTGTTGGCTCTGCCACAAATTCTCCTTCGGCATTGAAGTGGAAATAGGTCTTCTTGTTGAGCGTTCCTTTTTGCAGCAGTCTCTCGATGTCTGTCACGCCTGGCAGTTTCACGCTATTGGTGAGTCCCTTGACGGGAGTGCCGTTCCTCGTGATGTTCACCCGTTCTTTCACAGCGATGTTATAGCTTTCCTTCTTCTCGTAGGAAGTCTTCGGCGTTACGCTGACCTCGTAGCCCGCGTTGATGGGAAAAGCCACGATGGTGACGGATTTTTCGAATTTCTTCTTCACCGCTTCCGTGTGTTTCTGTCCGTAGCCATCGGTGTACGTCAGTTTGATGTCTGCCACGGCGAGCAGGTCCTCGCTCGGTTCGTAGCTAATGGCCATGACCAGTTGTTTTTCTTTCTGCGGTGGTTCGGTACCTTCTTCGCTGCTGCAGGCGTTGAGGCCCAGCAGGCATGCGAAAGAAAAGAGGATGAGGGAGTAAATTTTTCTGAATGGTTTCATAAGCGTTTGGGATTAGGGGAGGAAAGTGAAACAAATGCCGGTTGCTTTTCTTAATCCTGGAAGATAAGCGCTTGGCATGGAAGATGTTTGCGTGGCGCGTGTGGTAACAATAAAGGCAGAAGCGCCCCGAAGTCCACTCCTGCCTTCAACATATGAAAAAAATTACTTTGCTTGGGAGGTGTTATGCGTGAACGAACGTACCGATGTTCTCGCCTTCGAGCACGCGTTTCAAGTTGCCAACGATGTCCATGTTAAACACATAAATAGGCAGCTTGTTTTCCTTGCACATAGCGGTGGCTGTGATGTCCATCACACGCAAACCGCGTGAGAGCACTTCGTCGTAGGTGATCTCGTCAAACTTCGTGGCGGTTGGGTCTTTTTCCGGGTCGGCCGTATAGACGCCGTCAACGCGTGTGCCCTTCAGCATGACGTCGGCCTCTGTTTCGATGCCGCGCAGCGAAGAACCCGTGTCGGTGGTGAAGTATGGGTTGCCTGTGCCGCAGCTGATGATGGCCACTTCGCCGCGTTTCATGGCTTCAATGGCTTTCCATTTGGAGTAGAACTCGCCGATGGGCTCCATGCGAATGGCTGTCAGCACGCGGCTCTTCACGCCGATGGCTCCGAGGGCGCTGCTCAGCGCAAGCGAGTTGATGACCGTGGCACACATGCCCATCTGGTCGCCCTTCACGCGGTCGAAACCCTTGCCGGCACCGCTCAAGCCACGGAATATGTTGCCGCCGCCGATAACGATGCTGATCTGCACGCCCATTTCCAGGGCTTCTTTGATTTGCGCTGCATATTCGTTGAGACGTTTCACGTCAATGCCATATCCTTGTTCGCCCATGAGGCTCTCTCCGCTCAGCTTGAGCAGGATGCGTTTGAATTTTGCCATAATGATATTTGGTTGTTTGTTGTAGTTCGCAAAATTAGTGTTTTTCTTCAAGACGGCAAGTTTTCTCCAAGTTTATTTCCCTTGAAGCCCGAATATTTTCTTTCTGATGCCGCTGATGAGCAGTGCCTGCACCAGTCCGCGCATGCCGAGGTAGCAGAGAAAGGCTGTCCAGAGCCAGACGTTTGTTTGCTGGCTGAGGAGGAAAACGGCGAAGAACGTGAGCGTGGCGGCCGCCATTGATTGCAGCATTTGGCGTGTGGCGGTGGCACCGATGAAAAGACCGTCGAAGATGAAGGCAGCGGCGCTCACCACTGGGATGGCACAGGCCAAGGGCAGGTAAGGAAGGGCGGCGGCAACCACGGAGGCATCGTTGGTGAGGAGGCGCAGAAACGATTCGCCGCCGGCAACATACACCAGAGAATAAAGTCCCACGAGGGCGGCGCCCCAGAGAAACAGACTTCTGGTGAGGCGGCGGAAACTACCCTCGTTGCCCTCGCCCACATAGCGGCCGCCAAGGGCTTCGCCAGCATAGGCAAATCCGTCCATGATGTAGGAGAAGAGCACGAAAAACTGCATGAGCAGTGTGTTGGCCGCCAATGTCGCATCGCCCATAGCCGTACCGAAGGCCGTGAAGCAGCTCGTGACCCCAACCAGGCAGAGTGTGCGGAAGAAAATGTCGCGGTTGACGGTGAAGAAACGCTTCAGTGCGCCGCGTTGCCACAGCGTTTTCAGGGCATGGCGTGATAGCAAGTGGCCGTAGTGGCGGCGCCAGAGAAGCAGGGCCATGAGCAGGCCCGCATATTGTGCCACCAGGGTGCCGACCGCCACGCCGGCCATGCGCCAATGGAGCGCCATGACGAGCCATAGGCTTACGCCGATGTTGACGATGTTCTGCACGATGGCGATATACATGGGATATTTGGCGTTTTGCATGCCCAGAAACCATCCAGTGAAACTATAGAGACCTAATACGGCTGGAGCGCCGAACACTAAGATGTCTATATATTGTCGCGCCAGCATTTCTGTGTCGACACTGGCCTCCATAAATTGGAAGAACACACCGAGCATTGGCGCTTTGAAGAGGATAAACAACAGAGCCATACTTGTGGCCACTGTGAGCGAGCGTAGCAGGATGCGTAGCGCTTCGTCAGTTTGTCGGGCGCCGCAAGCCTGGGCCGTCATGCCGCCGGTGCCCATACGAAGGAAACTAAAGAGCCAGTAAATCATGTTGAACAACATGCCTCCGACCGCAATGGCGCCGAGATAGACAGCCGCTCCCGGTTGTTCGGCGGGCGCATCGGTCAATCTGGCATCTGCTCCGAAATGCCCCACAATGGTAGTGTCCACCAGCGCCAGGAGCGGCACGGTGATGTTACTGACAATGCTGGGAATCGCTATTTTGAGAATGGGGTTGCGCATACGTATGGTAAAATGGTAAATTGGCGTGTGGGGATGGAATGGGATGAACGGATGGGTAAAAGGGGTAAATCTCTTTCAGCGGCCGTCCTTACAGTGACCGTCCTTCCTTTTCAAGGGTGCGAAGATACAATTTTATGAGTCTTCCGTGGGCGCTTTGTTAGAAAAAAAACGCGATTTGTTTGGCTATGGGCAGAGTCTGTCGTAACTTTGCCAAATATATAGAAAATCTCAATCAAAACAATGGAATACAACTTTCAAGAAATTGAAAAGAAGTGGCGTAATTATTGGGCCACCAACAAGACATACCACGTTGAGGAAGACGATGCTCGCAAGAAATTCTATGTCCTCAACATGTTCCCATATCCCTCTGGCGCAGGTCTCCACGTGGGACATCCGTTGGGCTACATCGCTTCGGACATCTATGCTCGCTACAAGCGCTTGAATGGTTTCAATGTGCTCAACCCGATGGGATATGATGCTTACGGACTTCCCGCAGAACAATACGCCATCCAAACTGGACAGCACCCAGCCATCACAACGGTGAACAACATTGCACGCTATCGCGAACAGCTTGACAAAATCGGCTTCTCCTTTGACTGGGACCGCGAAATCCGCACCTGTGATCCGCAGTATTACCATTGGACGCAGTGGGCTTTCCAGAAGATGTTCAACTCCTTCTATTGCAACCGTTGCGGTTCGGCAAAGCCCATCAGCCATCTCGTAGAGCGTTTCCAGAAGAAGGGAACGGAAGGTCTCGACGTGGCGCAGAGCGAAGAGCTCAGTTTCACGGCCGATGAATGGAACTCCTGGGACGACAAGCGCCAGCAGGAAGTGCTGATGAACTATCGTATTGCATACCTCGGCGAAATGATGGTCAACTGGTGCCCGAAGCTCGGCACGGTATTGGCCAACGACGAAGTGGTCGACGGCGTTTCTGAGCGCGGCGGCTATCCGGTGGTTCAGAAGAAGATGAAGCAGTGGTGTTTGCGCGTCTCTGCCTATTCTCAGCGCTTGCTCGATGGTCTCAACACCATTGACTGGACAGATTCCATCAAGGAAACGCAGCGCAACTGGATTGGACGTTCTGAGGGTACGGAGATGGAATTTTCCGTGAAAGACAGCGACGTGAAGTTCACCATCTTCACCACCCGCGCCGATACGATTTTCGGTGTGAGTTTCATGGTGCTCGCTCCTGAAAGCGAACTCGTTCACCAGCTCACCACGCCAGAACAGAAAGCCGAGGTGGAGGCATATCTCGAAGCCACCCGCAAGCGCACTGAACGCGAGCGCATTGCCGACCGCAAAGTGAGCGGTGTCTTCTCAGGCTCTTACGCCTTGAACCCTTTCACGGGCGATGCCATCCCTGTTTGGATCAGCGATTACGTTTTGGCAGGATACGGCACTGGTGCCATCATGGCAGTGCCGGCACACGACTCCCGCGACTATGCCTTTGCTCGTCATTTCAATCTGCCCATCATCCCGCTCATCGAGGGCGCCGATGTGAGCGAAGAGAGTTTCGACGCCAAGGAAGGCATCGTGATGAACTCTCCTGCTGCTGGTAAGAAAGCGCTCAACGGTTTCTCGCTCAACGGTTTGAGCGTGAAGGAAGCCATCGCCGCCACGAAGAAGTTTGTGACAGAGCACCAGTTGGGCCGCGTGAAGGTCAACTTCCGTTTGCGCGATGCCATCTTCTCGCGTCAGCGTTACTGGGGCGAACCGTTCCCCGTTTATTATAAAGACGGCATGCCGCAAATGGTGCCAGAGGCCTGCTTGCCGCTGCAACTTCCAGAAGTGACGAAATTCCTCCCGACCGAAACGGGCGAACCGCCCCTCGGCAATGCCACTTGCTGGGCTTGGGACACAGAAAACAATTGCGTGACGGAAAATAGCCGCATCGACCAGAAAACCGTATTCCCCTTGGAGCTCTCAACGATGCCGGGCTTCGCAGGTTCTTCAGCCTACTACCTTCGCTATATGGACCCGCGCAATGAGCAAGCACTCGTTGACAAGAAAGTGGACGAGTATTGGCAAAACGTCGACCTCTACATCGGAGGCTCGGAGCACGCCACGGGCCACTTGATTTACAGCCGCTTCTGGAATAAGTTCCTCTTCGACCTCGGCGTCTCTTGCAAGGAAGAGCCGTTCCAAAAGCTCGTCAACCAGGGCATGATTCAGGGTCGTTCCAACTTCGTCTACCGCATCAAAGACACCAACACCTTCGTTTCGCTCGGCCTCAAAGACCAGTACGACGTCACCCCCATCCATGTTGATGTCAACATCGTTCAAAACGACGTGCTCGACCTCGAAGCCTTCAAGGCATGGCGTCCGGAATACGCTTCGGCAGAGTTCATCCTTGAGAATGACAAATACATCTGCGGCTGGGCCATTGAGAAGATGTCCAAGTCGATGTACAACGTGGTCAACCCCGACAACATCGTTGAGAAATACGGTGCCGACACGCTTCGCCTTTACGAAATGTTCCTCGGCCCAATCAATCAAAGCAAGCCTTGGGATTCCAATGGCATCGATGGTTGCTTCCGTTTCTTGCGTAAAGCTTGGAACCTCTTCTTCGATAAGGCCGGCAACCTGGCCGTGAGCGATGAAGCTCCTTCAAAGGAAAACCTCAAGACGCTCCACAAGCTCATCAAGAAGGTGAGCGACGACATAGAAGTGTTCTCATACAACACGAGTGTGCCAGCCTTCATGATTGCCGTCGGTGAACTGGCCCAGCAGCGTTGCAACGCCCGCGCCATCCTCGAGCCCCTCATCGTGCTTCTCGCGCCGTTCACGCCTCACATTGCCGAAGAACTTTGGCATTTGATGGGACACGAAACAACCGTATGTGATGCACAGTGGCCCGCTTTCAACGAGGAATACCTCAAGGAAGACACCGTCACGATGGGCGTTTCCTTCAACGGCAAAACGCGTTTCACGCTTGATTTCCCGGCCGACGCCACCAAGGACGCCATTGAGCAGGAGGTGATGCAGTCGCAACAAGCCAAGAAATATCTGGAAGGCATGCAGGTGGTGAAAGTCATCGTCGTGCCGCGCAAGATTGTGAACATCGTCTTGAAGAAATGAGTAGGTGTTCGAAATTAGTTTATATTGCTATATCAAACTGATTTATCCCCGCATTGATAGTTTAAAATAATTTGGAATACCTACTTAATATCCAAAAGCTATGGGAAAGAAAATTGGCATTTCCTCCGTCGTGCAAAATGTGCAAGATTATCTTGTTATCACGTTCGGTTTGGTGCTCTACGCCACAGGTTTTACGTGTTTTCAGCTCCCTTATGAAATCACCACGGGCGGTTTGGCTGGTGCTGGAGCTGTCTTGTTCTATGCCACGGGCTTCCCGGTCCACTACACCTTCTTCATTGTCAACATCCTCCTTTTGTGCGTTGCCATCAAGGTGTTGGGGTGGAAATTCTGTGTCAAGACCATTTACGCCGTCTTCATGCTGACATTCTTGTTGGCTTTGGCCAAGACCATCATGATGGAAGTGGCCGCCAACGCGCCAGATGGCACGTATGTCATCAGTCCTCAGGGCCTTCCTCAGCTCGTTGGCAACAACGGCATGTTCATGTCCTGCGTCATCGGTGCTTCCATTGAAGGTGTCGGCATCGGTTTGGTGTTCCTCAGCAACGGTTCAACCGGTGGAACCGACATCATTGCCGCCATCATCAACAAATACCGCGACGTGACACTCGGCCAGATGATGATGCTCTGCGACGTAATCATCATCACCTCGAGCTTGCTTCTCCCAACAGGTAGCGTCGAACGCCTCCTCTACGGCTATTGCACGCTCATCATCACCAACCTCCTGCTCGACTACGTTGTCGACCGTGGCCGCCAGTCCGTGCAGTTCTTCATCTTCTCATTGAAGTACGACGAAATCGCCGGCGCCATCAACAAGCTCCACCGTGGAGTCACCGTGTTAAACGGTCAGGGCTGGTACACCAAGCACGAGCGCAAGGTATTGGTCGTCTTGGCCAAAAAGCGTGAAAGCACCACCATCTTCCGCATCATCCAAAACATTGACCCAGGTGCCTTCGTCTCGCAGTCGAAAGTCATTGGTGTCTTTGGCTACGGATTCGACAAGATCAAGGTGAAAGCCAAGTCCGACAAGAAGAACCTGCCAGTTGGAGTGATTGCCGAAAAACCCGACGATGCTTCCGGCAAAGGTTCAGAAGAATAAAATTGAGTGTCGCTTCTGGGCGTCACAAACCTTATAAGCGTAAAAGCGGGTGGCATCTGAATTAAATAAAAGATGCTACCCGCTTCTTCTACTCTATTTCAAAAACATTCTCCCCACTATGGCAAAAGAAGAACTCACGCCGATGATGAGGCAATTCCGCGATTTGAAGGCCAAACACCCCGATGCGATATTGCTGTTTCGTTGCGGCGACTTCTATGAAACATATCTCGACGATGCCGTGACCGCCTCCCAGGTGCTTGGCATAACGCTCACGCGCCGCAACAACGGCAAGAGTTCGTCGCCGACAGAGATGGCGGGATTTCCTCATCATGCCCTCGACACCTATCTGCCGCGCCTCATCCGTGCTGGACACCGCGTGGCCATTTGCGACCAGTTGGAAGACCCCAAGCTCACCAAGAAACTCGTGAAGCGCGGTATCACCGAACTGGTCACGCCTGGCGTTGCCATGAGCGACAATGTGTTGTCGGCGCGTGAAAACAACTTCCTTGCCGCTGTCAACTTCGGCAAAAACAGTGTGGGTGTCTCCTTTCTCGACATCTCCACAGGAGAATTTCTTGTGGCAGAAGGCACCTCGGAACATGTTGACAAACTCTTGGCGAACTTCGCGCCGAAGGAAGTGCTCATCATGCGGGGAATGCGCCAGCGTTTCGAAGGTTTCTTCGGGGGTAAGTTCTTCATCTTCGAGCTTGAAGACTGGACCTTCAATGAGTCCACGGCGAAAGAAAAACTCTGCAAGCACTTCTCCGTCCACAACCTCAAGGGCTTCGGCGTGGAGCATTTGAAAACGGCCATTGTCGCAGCAGGCGCCGTGATGTGTTATCTGGAAATCACGCAACACACGCAAACAAGCCACATCTCTTCCATCCGCCGCATCGAGGAAGACCATTGTGTGCGCCTTGACCGTTTCACGGCCCGCAACCTCGAACTCGTGCAGCCCATGAACGAAGGCGGCCGTTCCCTGCTCAATGTCATCGACCAAACCCTCACGCCGATGGGAGCCCGCATGCTACGCCGTTGGGTGCTCTTCCCATTGCGCACGGTGAAGGAAATCACGACCCGCCAAGATGGTGTGGAATATTTCTTCCGTCAGCCCGATTTCAGAGACCTCGCCGAAGAAGAGCTTCGAAACATAGGCGACTTGGAGCGCATCGTCTCAAAGGTGGCCGTCGGACGTGCTAATCCGCGCGATATGCAGCAATTGCGCGTAGCTCTCGAGAGCATCGCCGTCATCCGCAAAGCCTGTGTGGATGCCCAGCCAACAGCCATTCGCGAACTCGGTTTGCGTCTCGACCCTTGCCAGGAACTTCACGACCGCATCTTCCGCGAAATCACCCCCGATCCGCCCATCATGAGTGGTAAACCGGGCATCATCGCCAATGGGGTGAACGAAGAACTCGATGAACTGCGTCGCATCTCAACGACGGGTAAAGACTATCTCCTGCAAATCCAGCAGCGCGAGAGCGAAGCCACAGGCATTCCGAGCCTGAAGATAGGCTATAACAACGTCTTCGGTTATTACATCGAAGTGCGCAACACCTATAAAGGCCAGGTGCCAGACGAATGGATTCGCAAGCAGACCCTCGCGCAGGCCGAGCGCTATATCACGCAAGAACTCAAGGAATATGAAGAAAAGATTCTGGGCGCTGAAAGCCGCATCTTGATTCTTGAGTCGCAAATCTATGCGCAGTTGCTCCACGACGCCCTGCAATACATCGCCCCCCTGCAGCGCAATGCCGCTTCGGTGTCCACGCTCGACTGCCTCCTTTCGCTCTCCCTCGTTGCCGCCGAGCACGGCTATATCCGTCCGGTTGTCGACGACTCTATGGTGCTCGACATTCACGGAGGCCGCCATCCGGTGATCGAAACCCTTATGCCGCCGGGAGAGAGCTATGTGCCAAACGACGTGCAGCTCGACACGGAAAACCAGCAGATCATCATCATCACGGGTCCCAATATGGCCGGTAAGAGCGCCTTGCTTCGCCAAACGGCCCTCATCACCCTCATGGCGCAAATCGGTTCTTTCGTTCCCGCCACGAGTGCTCGCATCGGTCTGGTCGACAAGATCTTCACTCGTGTGGGGGCGTCCGACAATATTTCCGTCGGCGAGAGCACCTTCATGGTGGAGATGAGCGAAGCCTCAAACATTATGAACAGCCTCACGCCGCGCAGCCTCGTGCTCTTCGATGAATTGGGTCGCGGCACTTCCACCTACGACGGCATCTCCATTGCCTGGGCCATTGTTGAATACATCCATGAGAATCCGAAAGCGCATGCGCGAACGCTCTTCGCCACGCACTATCATGAGCTCAACGAGATGGAGAAACTCTTCCCGCGCATCAAAAACTGGAACGTGTCGGTGGTTGAGAAAAACGGACGTATTGTCTTCCTGCGCACCCTTCGCCGTGGCGGTTCGGAACATTCCTTCGGCATCCATGTGGCGCGTCTGGCAGGTATGCCCGCGCTCATCGTGAAGCGTTCGGAGCAGATTCTCCGCCAACTCGAAGCCAACAATGCCAACGACGGATGTCTCGGTGCCGACGAAACTTCTTCGCCTGGACCGAAAGCACAAACGGCTTCAACGGGTGTCCTCTCCCAGCAAACCGACGGCATGCAACTCAGTTTCTTCCAGCTCGACGACCCTGTCCTCAAGCAAATACGCGACGAAATACTCAACCTCGACGTCAACAACCTAACGCCGCTTGAAGCGCTCAACAAGCTCAACGACATCAAGCGCATATTAAAAGGCTAGTCATGGTGAAATAATAAGTTTGTTCCTCAATTCTGACCTGTTCCCATAAAACGGGCGATTGTTCATTCCCTCGGCAATACCGCAGGGGAGAACAATCGCCCGTTTCCGTTTGCCTTGGTAGGCTTAAAACAGGAAGCGCCGCAGCACCCTGACCTGTTGCGGGCTCAAGTAGCGCGAGTGTGGATGATAGTTTGCTTTCTCCAGATTCACCAGAAGTTCCGGGTCTGAATTAATCCAGCGCCGCAAACAGTTGACGGCGTTAGAAGGCGATTTCTCGGAGAAACACAGGAGAGCCACCTCACGGCGGGTCTTGAATTTAGTGCATACGGTATGTCTCTTTCTTTTCATGTTCAAGTTCTTCTATACATTAAACTTCCGTCTGATTTCGTCAACGCCTTCTGGGGTGATATACATTCCCGTTTCCTGCCGCGTCATGGCTGCAACGAGACGTCCGATTTGCGGCCCCTCAGTGTGCAGGCGTTCCTGTCGTCCCAATCTGCTGCGTCCGCAAACGCAGGCGATATAAAGTTCGGTGTTATTTTCCGTCGGTGGCGCCCACCGTCTGATAATCTTCTCAGGTGTCACGCAGCCATATTTCCTCATGTAGTTTTTGATCAAGATGATGGCCGCCCGGAAACCATAGGCAGGAGCCGTAAAGTGGCAGAAGCCCTTCACGTTGGGCGTTTGCGGGTGCAGTCCGAGCCAGTGGTTGGCTTTGACGTAACGGATGTTCAGCGGATTGCGGTTGGCAATCCCAAGGTTCATAGTTTTCATGGTTTGGTAATGGGGCTTTAGAATAGCTAAGTGATGGTTAGAATAGCTAAGTTGTTAGAATTGCAAAGTAGTTAGTTAGAATTGCTAAGGAATATCGGATATGATATTGCAAAGTTACGGCGCGACATTCCGAAAAAGTCGGTCTCGCGAAAAAATTTTGAATCTTTTTTGGGGTAGCTCTGAACAGAACATCCAAAGCCCCCCACATAGAAATCTCCTCCTGCCGTCATTGCCAGGCAGAAGCCAAAGAGCAGCCGGCAAATACGCCGGAGAGGGCCGTCAGCGCGGCAATCAGCACCTGGATAACGATGCTCCAAACGTTCTTTCTTTCGGGAACAATGTCCTCAGTCTTCTTTCCAAACAGTTTCATAATTTCAGGTTTTGATGGTTGGTATAAAAATAAGTTTGAACACCCACTTATATAAATAAGGTGTATTCTGAAAGCGCCGTTGGTACACGATAGAGGCTTCCTGAACAGAATGGCCGGCCAGTTCCCTCAGCCTCTCTTCCATTGGCAACTTTCAGTGCAAAATTACGATGCCGCTCAAGAGCGTTTCCACTTTATGTCATTTAACGCCCCCTTCCTTCGCAACTATTTTAGCCTTTATCCAATTGAACGTTAGCCATGTAGCAAAAAAAATCGTGCAGAAACAAAAAACTGCCAGTCAGAAGAGATTCATGAAGGAATGGTAAAAGAATAAGTCGAGCAATTTTGTCCTGTCATAGGGCATAAGAAATAACTCCTTACTCCACAAAATTGGTCAAGTTATTTTTTCACCCTTACCAAAGGGAAAAATACCCCGTCGATGAAGTTTACTTGCAGATAATTCGTAAATTTGTATCGGTGCGTAGACGGCAGGAATAATCCGCGCCGTCCCCTCCGAAACACAATGTCCCACATCTGCTGCCTCTCCCCGTGGCGAGGTGCCAGATGGTAACGCCAAACCTACTTATGATTGAAAACTTCGGGCAACTCACTGCCCATCTGTCGCAACGCGGCCACCGATGCCGCCTCGCCGTTGTCTGCGGTTCCGACGCCTCAACGCTCGAAGCCGTGGCCCGTGCCGTTGAAAATATGATGGTCGAGGTCGTCTTCGTCGGCCATCTCGACGCCATTGCCCAAATGTCTGAAACGCTGCATCTGCCGGCCTTTCCAGCCGATACCATTGCTGCCGCCAGCGATGAAGAAGCCGCTGCCAAGGCAGTCATGATGGTGCGAAACGGTGAGGCCGACGTCTTGGTCAAAGGTCTTGTCAGCACCGACGTGCTGCTGCGTGCCGTTCTCAACAAAGAGCGTGGCATCCTCCCTCCTGGGCGCGTGCTGACTCATGTGGCAGTGTCTGAGATGAAGGAGATGAACCGCATGCTGGTCTTCAGCGATTCTGCTGTCATCCCTTATCCGACGCCCGAACAGCGGCGGTCGCAGATTTCCTACGTCATCAACCTCTGTCGCGCCTTCGGGGCAGAAGAACCGCGTTTGGCATTGCTCCACTGCTCGGAACATGTGAGCGACAAGTTCCCGCATACGCTCGACTACCGCGACATCATCGCAGAGGCCAGACAAGGACGCTGGGGAAAGGTACGCATCGACGGACCGCTCGACCTCCGCACCTCCATCGACCCTGTGGCGCTCCAAACGAAAGGCATCAGTTCGCCGCTCGAAGGCCATGCCGACGCACTCATCTTCCCCGACATAGAGGCTGCAAACACCTTCTATAAAGCTGTCACCTTCCTCGCCCACAACGAAACGGCGGGCATGCTCTGCGGCACAACCTGTCCAGTGGTGCTCCCGTCGCGCGGCGACGATGTCCAGACAAAATACAACAGCATCGCCCTCGCCATCCTCCAGCACGTGTCTGGCACCAACTGCCCTTGAAAGGTAGGGTGTTCAAAATCTAAATAAATCTCTGCGCGGTTTTGACCAAATAGCATGGCGGTTGCGGCACTGCCCCTGAAAGGGGCTCATATTCCAGGATAGGGGCTTGCCCCTATCTCTCGCCGCAACTCATCAATTCTCGCTTCTGCCCCTGTAAGGGGCGCATATCGTGGGCGGGGCTTGCCCCGCAACAAGATTCGAGATATGAGCCCCTTACAGGGGCGGCTGCGCAACATCCGCCATTCGATGGACGAACTGAAGCGTTTCGACCGCATTGTCGACCAGCGTGAGTTTCGCCGCGACCTCATCATCAGCGAACTCGAAAAGCTCGATGTCCGCTTCCAGTTTGATGCCATCATCGGGCGTGGCGGACTGGCCAAGCCCATCGTTGGTGGCGTTTATGAGGTCAACGAACTGATGTGCAACGACATGTATTACGCCCAACGCCAGCATGCTTGCAACCTCGGTTGCATTGTTGCCTATGAGCTCGCCATGCGCATTCCGGGGTGTCGGGCCTTCATTGCCGATCCTGGCGTGGTCGATGAGATGGAAGACGTGGCACGCATCAGCGGGTCGCCCCTCATGCCGAGGGTGCCCATCTGGCATGCGCTCAACCAGCGGGCCATCGCGCGGCGCTTTGCGCGTGAAACGGGACGGCGCTACGAAGATCTCAACCTCATCGTGTGCCACATGGGCGGTGGCATCACCGTTGCGGCCCATCGTCAGGGACGTGCCGTTGATGTCAACAACGGTCTCGACGGCGAAGGCCCCTTCTCTCCGGAAAGGGCGGGAACTCTGCCTTCGGCCGACCTGATACGCCTCTGTTACAGCGGACGCTATACGGAACAGGAACTTCTCAAGCGCATCTCGGGCAATGCGGGACTTGCCGCCCATCTCGGAACAACCGACGTGAAGGAAATCATCAGCCGCATTGAAAATGGCGACAAGCATGCCCAACTACTCATCGACGCCATGATTTATCAGATTGCCAAGAGCATCGCCGCCGAAGGCGCTGTCTTGTGTGGAAAAATCGATGGCATCCTCATCACGGGCGGCATCGCGCATTCCGAATATATCACGTCGCGCCTGCGGCATCGCATCAGTTTCCTGGCCCCTGTCTATCTCTATCCGGGTGAAGACGAGATGCAGGCCCTGGCGCTCAACGCCTTGGCTGTGTTGCGACGCCAACGCGAAGTGTTGGAGTACAAATAGTGCATTTCCTCTCCGACAGTTAGGGTGTTCAAAATCAAGAAAAGTCTCTGTGCGGTTTTGAGCCAAATAAAAAGTGGCGAAGCATGCGCACATGATAAA
>PPYF01370388.1_pt1 | contig 29144 bp, 37 predicted proteins | sample 1559871 | NCBI WGS metagenome assembly PPYF01 (sample SAMN08240021, study PRJNA423297) | Human gut metagenome, whole genome shotgun sequencing project.
CCCTTGCTAATTCTCTTCAATACATTAACAAGATCACTACGAAGCAAACATTAATCACCCTTTTTAATGTATTTACCGAAATGGGTATTTTTGTTGGTTCAAATGACCAGAATTAATACTCTCTGCTTTAAGAATATTCATATTAGCATCATTTACTAAGTGCTCCTCGCTACCACTAATAGCGTCGAGTACTTTTTTGATTGGTAAATTAATATCGTGATACAATTCGCTTCCACCTATAAAAATTCGAGTTATATCTTCATCCCAAGGAACAATTTCATCAATTCGTTCTATATTGATATATGTCTGATTGTTAAAATTTACTAACTTCATTACTTCTCGCCTCCTTTAATTGAGTGACCAATTAATCCAGCCACTACTACTGAAATTAGATAAAATGCTAATTGTCCTAAACTTACTGATACAACCATTACCAATTCAACTCCTCATAATGTTTTTCAATAAATTCAGCCATTGCTGTTGCTTTGAAGTGCCATGGCGAACCGCTGCCCTTTGATTCAGTGATTTGTCCATCGTTAATCATGGATTGAATCTCAACCGAAAATTTAGGGTTGTATAAAATATTTTCCTTGATCCAATACTCTGATTTATTACCGCAGCATTCCCGTAAGTCCTTCATCGTCCAACTTCTACCAATGATTGATTCTTGCAACTTATTAAGTAGCACTTGAGCCATGTCAGGTATTGGAATTTTTACTTTTAAATTTTCCATTCTGCTACCTACGCTCCTAACGTTGTTTGTCCGTCTACTGTATTATTCATTTGTTTAATGATTTGAACGGTAGCCGTTGATGGTTGCCAGTTGTCAATAAACTCATCTGCTGTATCAAAATCTTTTTGACGTAGTTGTGAACGTGTCTTAACTCCAGTTACTTCGTTGATTCCTCGGTTGATATCTTTGAATAACTTGCTTCGTTGAGGAGCTGTTAATGTTGACCCGTGAGCTTGAGCGTATTCATTAACCTTATTTGATACTTTTCGTGAAATGTAGCTGTATTCTGTTTGATCTAATCGTTGGTTGTTTTTTAGGTAATCAACGTCTTTATCAATCCGCTCTACTTTCTTATCTGTGTTCTTGTTGGCTTCAAATATTAATTCCAGTACTTTCATTGGATCACTAGGTAATTGGATACGTTCTTTCTTAATTGCTTCTTCCATATTGTTAAAGGCTTCGATGTATTTAATCTTGAAGTCCAATGCTTTCTTTCCTGTGAATCCCATCGCTAATAATGTGAAACCATCTCTGTTCATAAAGTAAGTTCGTCGATCGCGTCCGTATGAATCTGGTTCTGTACCTTCCGAAAACATCTCGTTAAAATTAACGACATCTTTCTCTAATCGATAAATTGCTTTTAAAACATTGTCGTGCGATCGTTCAAAACTTTCTGCTACTTGTAAGCTAGTCGTTACTGCTTGTTGGTCTTTCATGATTACTAATTCGTTCATTTATTTTCCTACTTTCCGTGTATAATTTAATTAGTTCAAATAAGGGTGGTGATACAATGGACTACTTTACGTTTTATAAATTGATGCTTAGTACAGTTGAAAAAACTAAAGTTACAGACGCCTATCAACTTAAAGAAAAGCTGAATTATCTTCCAGAAATTCTTCACATCATCAAAACTAAAGAAGATGGGATACTATTAAGCGAGCAATTTCAAGAAACGCTTGAAAACTTGATTGATGATGGTTTGATTAAAGGAAGAACCGTTAAAACTAAGGATTCTAATTTATACTTAATTCAAGGATTATCGACAACTGGGCATCAATACCTTAAAAATTTAAAAAATCCTAAGTTTTTAGAAAAAGTAAAAAATGTTTTAAAAGAGGAGGGTCTTCCTGTAACTCCTACATCAATCACTAGAACGATTGCCAAACTTTTTCTTTAGCAATTTATAATCGCTCGCTATAAACGTGACTTTTACTTCAACGTAATTTTTAGAAATCGGTTTTGCTTGCACATCCGAAACAAATTCAATATTCTTTCCATCAATAGTCAACCCATCTAAGTACTCCACTACTTTTTGGGTTGGCTGTTTTAATCTCCAAGAGTCTTTTTCCATATTTCCCTCCTTTCATTTCTTAATATGTATAAAAAAATTAGAATCTGCCAAAAAATGATTGGATTATTTTATTTTTTATACATATTTTCCTTACGCTTATAACATGGGGTAAAACTATGCGTTTTGACTAAAAGGTTCTGAAATTAAATTTTAGATTCCGTATTTTTCATGCAAATACTCATAAATGTCATTTACTAAAATTTCCGAAGCCTTCGTTACTGACTGTTTATTAAGCGATAAACTTACAAAAGTTCGAGACTTGCCAAATTTTTTAGCTAAGCTTCCCTGATTTTCTAGGCGTCGATTATTAGATAACCAAGCCTTGATTGCTTCAGCTTTGTTATTTGTTTCCATGTGAATAAACAAGTGAATCCCTCCTTTTTTTGTAAAATATGTTAAGAATTTTTCCTAGGACTATTTACTTTTTCTATAAAATAATGCTAGAATGTAGCCATAGTTAAATAAGCAATAAAAACCACTACATCACGCCTGCCAGCTGATTGATTGGTGTTTTTAATTTGCTATTTTTAATAACAATATTTCTTAACAAAATCTATTCTAGAATATAATCTAGTTTTTGTCTAGTTATTTCTAAAAATATTTTCTAGGTATTTTTTGTTAACGCATTGGAGATACCTATATGACGCTATTTGATAGAACCAAAGAAATAATAAAAAAACGTGGAATGTCTGTTTCGGAAGTTGAACGTAAAGCGGGTTTAAGTGAGAATTATCTTTATACTTGGAAAAAATCTGATAATCCTAGAAAGAAAAGTATTGAATCTGTTGCAAAAGTTTTAGGAGTTTCTGTAGACTATCTTTTAGGCAAAGAAGAAAAATCTAAAGATCAAGATTATGATGGAGAAGTTGAAGAAGCTTTGAATTCAGCACGTATGTATCAAGGGAAACCAATCAGTGATGCACAACGTGAAACAATAAAAGGCATCGTTAAAGCATACTTGGATGCTCAAAATAAGGACAAATAACATATGGATAATTTAATTACATATCTTTGCAACTATGCATTTGACCATGATATTGGTTATCAGTTAGATAAAACCTCGTACGATCCAGAAGATGCTTCCTTTTATTTAAACTTAACCAATACTGTATATATCAATATGAATTATAAGAACGAAAAGGAAATCCCATTTCAATTTGCGCATGAGCTAAGTCATGCTCTAAATGGAGATAAAGGATCTAATAATTTTTGTTCAAATGTTTTTTACATTAGAGAAGAATGTGCAGCTAACAGACGTGCTGTTGGAATACTTTTAGAATATTGTGAACTAAATAATCTAGCCTACTCTGATTCTGTTGAATTTATGCTGGCTTTTGGAATTCCATTGAAGGTTGGATATGTGGTTGATGAAGTATTTAAGGAACGATTTGGAGTTCAATATAGGGAAACTTACTGTGAAATGTGATTCCTTCGACCACACCCGAAGTCGTTAAAAGCTGTACATATTTTGGAGGAGAAGTTTATGGAAACCTTTTTAGCTTTCACATTCTTTGGAGGATTAATCGTACTACTAGTTGGAGCGATTCTATTCTTTATTGATTACGCTCAAAAAAGAGCAAAGAAAAAATCATTAATTATTGTTGCAATTGGTGTAGTTTTGACTGTGTTGTCCCTAGGTAGCGAAATATTAATAAATCAACATAATGCTAGAGTTGCTCAACAGCAGAAAGAAGAGTTGGCAGCAGAAAAAAAATCAAAAGATAAAAAGTTTAAGAATACTGCATCTAATTTTCTAGCTAAATATTATGTTATATGGGGGGATTCAGAAGATTTAGGTAACTCAGTCAATAAGGATTGGGAAAATGCTATTGATAACGATCCCGAAGGATTCGATGTTGAAAAGACTATTGATGATATCGAAAGTAAAAATACGGATAAAATTACTGAAATTACTGACGGTACAGATAAACTAGATACATACTTAGATACATTAAAAAAGAACGATACCGGAAAGTATAGCTATGAAGATTTTGATAAAGCTAACGATAACATATCAACTTTATCCAATCTGGTAACCTCACCTTCTGGAAGTTACTCAAGCTTCGGAACTGAATTTTCAGATGATGATGATGCAGTTTCCAAAAGCTTTGATGATATACAGAAAATTGTTGAACAATAATTTTACAAAATAAAAAGCCACATCCCCTAACCGCCAAGCAAGAAAGATGTGACTTAACAAAACAAAACTACTCTTGAGTAGCTCTTTTAATATACCCAATTTTACCATTAAAGGACTGCGTATCAAGAGAACGGAGGTTCGATAGGAATATGGCAAGTATCAAAAAACGTGGTAACAAGTGGCAAGTTAGAGTTAGTTTTCGTGATGAAAACGGAGAATTTAGAACCAAAAGCAAGTCTGGATTTTTAACAAAAAAAGAAGCCACTATCTTCGCTCATGAATTAGAAATGAACAAAGAAAATGGCTTTGATATTAAACAATCTGATATGTCGTTTGCTGATTATTTTTTGGAATGGTTTAAAACTTATAAGAAAGATTCGTTAAGTAAGATTACAAGTGATCGTTACATGATTACGCATAGAGAAATTAAGAAATATTTCAAAGATAAACCATTAACCGATATCAAGCGAACTGATTATCAACAATTTTTAAACAAGTATGCTAAAACTCATGCACCTTCTACAGTTAAAAAGATTAACAACATTATTGGGAACGCCGTACGCAATGCAGTATATGACGATATTATTCGTAAAGATATAACTCATGGCGTAACGGTTAATGGGAATAAAGATCGTGTTGTTAAAGTTGACTATATGAACGTTGATGAAATAACCAAGCTTACTAATTATCTTATAGAACATCTGGACTATCGTTTTACAGCCAATTACATGGTTTTGACTGCAATATTTACAGGAGCTCGTATTGGTGAGATCATGGGGCTCACTTGGAAAGACGTTAATTTAGACTTCAAGACAATTAATATTAACAAAACTTTAAATTCAGCCACGGGTAAGGGTTTTAAGCCAACCAAAAATGAAAGTTCTAACAGAATTATTCCTATCAGTGATACACTAGTTAACGTATTAAAAGATTTGAAAAATAAACAAAACGGTTCACCATGTGAACTAATTTACATAAGCCATCGTTCACACAATGTTCCGAGTTCTACGGGCGCAAATAAAGCTCTTAGAAGCGCTATGGATTCTCTAGGTATAAATAGACGTAACTTCCATTTCCATAGCCTTAGACACTCTCATGTGGCTTATTTACTATCAATTGGCGTTGATATCTATGCAATCGCTAAACGCTTAGGACACTCAGACGTTAGTACCACTATTAAAACCTATTCCTACCTAATTGACGAGTACAAAGAGAAGAACGATTCCATAATTACCAACGGTTTAGATCAGCTGGTACAAAAAAAGCAAAACGATTTAATTAAGCACAAAGCTAACTAAATCATTTTGCACATATTTTGCACACACGCCCCGTAAACCCCTATGTTAAAGCATTCTAATATGCCACAGACAAGATTTTTAATACATATTAGAATTAAAATTGTTTTGGAGATTACTGTTATATCAAGGATTTTGATGTATACGTCATAGTATGAAGATATTATAACGCTTAAAAAGATAAAATTACTTTGCACACTTTTTGCACAATCTAATTTTATATAAATGACAATAAAAATCACTCAATCTAATTAAGAGGTTGGGTGATTTTTTGCGGGTTCAATATTCTTTGGAGGAGTATTATTGGCCTACAGTTTCATTATAGTACTTTATATTCATAAAAAAAGCCCCTTAAAGTTAACAAGAGGACTTTGAAATAAAAGAGAATTACTTAACTTCAATAATTGAATTGGCGTACAAATGCTACATTATAGGAAGAAAAATTATCGTACCCTCGTTTGTACCACATTAACTCTATTTTTTAGAATTTTTTTTGTACTTATTTATACGCGATTCCTCATAGCGGCAATCCATTTTCCATCCTACATAAAGTGAAACCACCATACAAAATATAGCAAATATCATCCACCAACCTGCATTAGTAGTGAAAATATCTACCGAATCTATATTTGAATAAATTAAGCCAAACATAAACAGTGCAAAGAAACTAGAAACTATTAGGAAACGTGTTGGAAAAGACGTTCTGTATTCTCTACCCATCAGCCTTGATAATCCTGTCAAAAGAGCAATCAGAATCATATATGTTCCGAATAAAAACACCGCACCTAACATCAATTCACTACCCACGCTAGCAGAATCTACACTCTTAATATTTCCAAATACATTACCTAGCAATTGCAATCCACCAAATGTAGCAAAAGTAATGGACGTAAATATTCCAAGTATAGTTACAAAATCGACTGTTAATTTGTTACTTAAAGTTGTCGTCGACTCTTTGATTTTTTGTAGCTCTTCTTTCGTGTCTTTTAAATCTTGCTTTAACTTTTTTAATTCGTCATTTTGTTTATCTATTCTACTCTGCTGTCGATCATCAATGGTATGTCCTTGAATACTGACAAGTTCCATATGATCAAGTATTTTCAAGAAATGTCTTTCAGCCTTACTAGTGTAGAATTTTTTATCCTTAATGAACGGAACAGCTTCTTGTAAAGCTTGTTTAAAAAAAGCTATTTCATCATTCTGAAATGCAAATTTGCTTATTGGTGAATATTTAATGTAGTCATCAGTATCTAAAAATTGCCATATCTTTTTGAAACTTTCCTGATTTACAATTTCTTGAGGTGTGGACGCTTCACGATGAAGTTTTTCTAACTCAGCAACAATTTTCTCAGAGGTATTATTCACTCTTAATCACCCATTATATCTTTAAGACTGTATTCTTGTCTTTGTTGAGCTTCGCCTTGATGCTCTTGCCAAAAACTCTCTTCGTGTGATTTCTCTACTAGTTTAAAAACATTTTCATTTAAATGTTTTTTTATAGAGGCATCCATACTGGAGTAGTCTTCGCTATAAACACCTTTATCGTTTATCGCCATACTTCCATTTTTGCTATAACGATAATATAGTTCAGGAACAACGGGCCCATATTGCCAAGTTTCAAAAGGTTCGTCGTAAACTTCATTGATAAACTTATCTAATCCATTTTTATTTAGATAATCTTTGATAGCAAAATACATAACTTTTTGCATTTGCAAGTTAGTGACGCCCTTCTCTTTACCAACAGACAGAATATGTTTGCTTAAGTCTAACATTGACATATAAATCACCCTCCTCTTCTAGTAAATTATAACATCCACGTCAATCACAACATATAGAAATGCTGTACTGACGTATATGCTATATATGCTTCATTTCGTAAAAATTTTTCTTTTGATATCAACCAATCTATTTAGCAAACTAAATTAGCTCTTTACTCATAAATTTTCACTTTCACTTGATTATACGAACATACGTTTGATTTGTCAAAAATAAAAAAGCCCGCTAGCCGATTAATGGCTCGTGAGCTTAATTTATTTCTTCTATAAATATAATACGTTTAGAAATTACTACTATTATTAATACTAATTTGTAACCGATCCAGCGGTTCACCTAGCATTCCAGCAAAGTTATCATATCCAGCAACTGAACCATTATCGGCACATGTTCCTAAGTAGCCAGTACGTTGAGCTGTTTGTGAACGATAATAGGCTTGTTGGTAAGTCTCACCTTTTGGAGTTGTATAGTACATTTGAACACCGTCGATAGTGTGACCTTTAATACCAGCTACGCCGTTAACAGTATCATTCTTATTAGCTTTGTGTACCCATGGTAACCAGCCGTCTTCTTTGGTATGAACCCGATACTTAATAGAACCGTGGCTATCCTTGATGTAAAGCATATCGTGAACACCATTAGGAACTCCAGCAAAGCCATTAGATCCAGAGCCAAAGTCTTTGACTGGATTTAACCACTTCTTACCCTTTTGGTGCAAGGCATAGGTTACGTGAACAGCCCTCTTAGTGGCTGGTTTAACTGGTTTATTAGGCTTGCTTGGCACTGGTTTTACGTTGTTTCCAGATGAACTAAAACCATATTTAACATCGTGTGCAAATTGAGCCTTAGTAATGCCGTGACTTGCTAGATAGCCGTAAGGATCAGTATGGTCACCCCAAACGTTGTTGGTTACCCAAAGATGGGACTTAACACCACGCCATGCGCCACTGTCTACTGTGGTTGGAATGCCATATTTAATAGCACTGGAACGTAGTAAGTTAACATAGGTCACATAGTCCTTACGGAACTCTGCTTGATTATACGTTTGTGCAAGTTCAATCTGAACTGGTGCGTTAGCATTAGCCCATGAACCAGCCCCCCACGCTTGATAACCTTCGGCGCCAACACGATAAATCTTACCGCCGTCACCAACGAAGTACTGAACGTAAGCGCCGTTACTGTACCACGTGCGTTTTGCGAAAATGGCATTGTTTTTAGCAGGGGCGTACACTCCTGTTGCATGCGCAATGATTACGTTGTTGCTTGTTCGTAACGATGACCCTTGGTTTGAACTCAAAGCATAATCATTGTTAATAGTAGCTGCACTTACTTTAGAATTAAATGTTGCTCCAATAAAAAAGGCTGCTGCAATCGCAACAACCCATTTTAATTTATTTAGTTTTGTCATCTGGTTCTCCTTTTTGGTTACTAACAGTAGTTACATCGCTAACCACTCCCAGCATTCCCAGGATTGTTAATACTGTGTTAATGATTCCTACAATATTTTGCCAGTTGATTGGATAATTGTAGCCAAACGCTATCATTAATTGCTGAACTAAAACGATGAGCAAACTGATTAATCCTGCCCACAGCTTCCCATCATGCCAATCGATGCTTTTTTCTTTTTCCTTAACATTCTTCATTAGTAACTGCCTCCCCTTATTTTGTCATGTAATTCCTTAATTCGCTCGTGGTGGCGGTCTAACCGCCGATCGTGCTCGTCTAATCGCTTATCTAACTCCGTAATGCTAATCCTTATTTCTCTCAGATTATCATTGAGCGTTTTAAAATTTCTGTTTAAATCTTTTATGTCGTCCTGAAACGAGCCAAAAACGATGTACTTAAAAAGCAGACTAACAACGCCTGCCATAAAAACAATAATAGTTGTGATCGATGCCCATTCCCCCCAAGACAATCCCAACAACATGTGCAATCTTACACCTTCTTTCTTCTTATTTTGGCAAAATAAAAACGCCTATGATTCAGGCGCTGTATAATCTTCTCCAGTAATTTCCTTATACTGCTCGGGTGTAATTGATTGATATACTACATATTTTTTAATGTCGAAACCCCATTCATGCATCATTTTCACAAAATCAAAGTCCATTATTTGACCTCCTTGTTTTTTTGTAAATCAGCAACTGCTAGTCCTAATTTATTAAGTGCCAACTTGATTTGGCTATCGTCGTCAGCGATCTTAGCGGTTACTTCTCCTAATTTATTGATAGATTCCTGCACGCTAGTTGGAGAATTAACTGGTGGAGTATCAGATGGTTCTACATAATCTGGATTCTCAATAATTTTATTGTCTTTAATCATATAAAAAGACGGCTTGAATTTACTGTAAAAGTCGTCTGGTATATTTCCTGCAAATTGAACAACATTATCACCAACTAAGCCATCACCTTTGGCGTAGTCCGTGATTATGTTATTTTTCACCATTAAACTAATCATTATTCTAATACCCCCACTATTTTAACCACTCTGCCTAAGTTAGACGCCACGACTGGTCCCGCAGTTCCTGCGTTGTAGGCATCTGATACGTTTTTTGTTACGCTACCAGATTTACCACTAATAGTAAGCGTTACTTCAAAATTATTCATTCCCGGGCCCGTATTTTCTCGCTGAAAAGTGTTGATTTTAAAGGTGTCGCCTCCAGATATCGTGGTGACATCATAAACTGCGCCATTGTTCGTATTAATTGTAAAAATCAATCTAGTATATTTATCAATTCTATCTGCCAATGTAAATTTAGTTCCAACTGTCGACAAACTACCTTCCCAAAGATTAGCAAAGCGAGGAATTGATGTCCAGATGCTCGGCGCAGCATAATTTGTTCCAGCACTGTTTTTATGTTCAGTGTATAGATAAGTTTGGCCTGTGTACGACTTGATGACCACAATTTGTTTACCAAAGTCTTCAAATTGGCTAACATCAACTGTCACAAGTGCATCATCGTCGGCTGCTAAAGGTCCATTTTTAAACTTTAATCCATAGTAGCAACCGGGGTCTAGCGTCATGATGTCTCGTCCCCCACCAGTATAAGTGCGCTTTCCTGCAATTTCGTAAAGCTTTGCCAATAACGTTGGCGTCATAAATCCGCTTTGGTAATGTGCTACCGGCGTATGTGCATTAACTCCGCTACCAATATGAGAGTCTACTACCGCAGCTAATTTTTGAACTGTTTCTGCTAATCCTATTTGAGTGATTGCTTGATCCCCCCTAATGTAAGGATTAATACTAGTCGCTGTTTTATGAGCTTGATTAGTCATTTATTTTGCCTCCTATCTATCCATTAATAAAATTAAAACTACGTGTTGCTGCACGTCCAAATCCACGAACTTGTATAGTTTGCTTAGTTGGATCGACGCTAACTACTGCCCAGCCATCATCACTTGGGTTTTTAACATCTATTCCAATGGAACAAGTAATCCCAATATTGTTAAAACCTAAGTCGCTAGTGTAATTGTCTTGATGTTGATGCCCATGGATATAACCGGCCATAATGCGTTTCCCTTGGTTAGTAAAATCAGTTTTCACTGAAACTTCCCAATTTTTCGTGGTGCTAGTCAAAGTGCTAGATGTTCCGTGCATAAAATCACTAATCACTTGATCAACCAGATCGATGTTGTAGTAATGATCAGTGTATATATCGTCCTCGTTAACATTAGCTCCCATCCGAGCATGTGCATGAACATGCCCAACAATAACTGTTGTATAGTCTTTTGGCACATTCTGTAGTGCGGTATTAGCCAACCAATTAATCTGTGTTTGACGATAACCCATATACATTAAACCGGGATATTTTAAAAATCCATCGGAATTTAAAATCGTATCGGGTGTATCGTTGGAATCCAAACCAACTAATCTGATTTTCTTGTCTGGGTAATCCTTGTAGAAATAATTACTATTTCCATTACGTTTTTCGCCATTCAATAAAGCAGCATTATTATAAATTCGTTTTAAATCTTCGCTAGGAATTGATGTTGTGTTCGCAAACTCTTTATCACCACTTCTACGATAGCCAATCTGACGTCCACTAGCATCATCATGATTTCCCTTCAAGATAAATTTATCCGAACCGCCATTATGGTAAAAGAACATATCGTCGATGTATTCCTTATGTTGGCTTAAAACAATGTCATATAAAGAACTGCCACCGTCAACATTATCGCCTCCAGCAATAATTGCATCGACTGAACCGTCCATTAGTAGTGCGTTATTTAATCGTTCTAATCCTGTTCGGTTAGGGTCATTCCACTGGTCATAGTGTGAATCAGTAAAGAAAACAAAATTAAATAAAGTTGGATCAACCAAAGATTTAAGATTTTCAATCGCTGATTGATTACTCTTATTTACCTGTTTACCGATAGTAATATTATCACCAACGATAATATTGCCTTTTAGTTTTTCTAAAGCATCGGCAATATTTTGATTAACAATCGCAATTTGTGCATCAAATTCAGCTTGGGTTAATAAGCCTGCATCATGGACTTCTTTTAATAATGTAGCTAAATTTTCTTCAGCTAATGTTAAACGTCTGTTGTAACCATCTAAATCAGAATTGCCTTTGCTGATTAAATCGTTAATTAATTGTTCCCATTCAATAAGCTTAGCTTTAATATCGGCGTCTGCTTTTGCGATTAAACTATCAGCCAAGTCCAATTCTTTCTGTAACTCTGAACGGAATGGTGCCTTATTAACAAACATATCCGGATTGCCATTGTAGACGTGGAACCAGACGCTAAATGTTGAAACTCGCTTAGAATGGTCTGGTGTTTCCAATCCAAGGAACCCATAAAAATAACCTTCCTGTGGGAACATTGTTCCTGGAAGGTTCATCTTTACCATACCTAATCCGACAATATCATCACGTGAACCGGTATAACTTACTGGTTCACCGGTTTCAGCTGTAACTTTGCCATCATCATCTAAGTTACCAACAAAGCCACTCATAAACGGAACTAATCCGTCTTCAAACTGTTGAGCCTTACCTCGTTCTAAGAATTTAACTGGGAACGGAACTTGTTCATCGCCAACACGGGCGTTGAAAAGTTCTTGAATATTGAACGCTTCACTAACACCATTTTGTTGTTTTTGTGTATCTAACGTGATTAATGCTGCCATCTCATACCTCTCTTTCTAAAACTATATTGTTGCCATCCCAACCAATCGAAACTTCGAAATTATCATGCAAAATCGTAACTAATTGTTCCATGTTCAAATGTTGCTGGTCTAACCTCTCAGCATTAGCTTTCTCAAGCTTTTTAACATCTTCTAATTTTTCTAAGATAGTTTTGTGGTCTTTTTTTAATGTATCAATATCATTTTTTAATGTAGTAACATCCCTTTTCAAGCCACCTTCAGTAGCTTTAATGATTGTAAAATTACCATTTAAATCTTTACGGTAATTACCATTTAATCCACTGCCAATATTGGTTTTAATCTCACTCATGTAACATCACTTTCCTTCATTGCTTTCAACTCCCCATCATCATTTACGGACAAAATAAAAACAGTCCCATTCGGTGACTGCAATTTAAGTTTATTCATCATTAATTTACTTATTCGTTCTGCATCGTTATCCCGAAAAATAATTCCGAATGGTGTTATCACGGAATAAAAATCAGTACCGTTGGTGGAATAACCGAGTGCATTACCACCTCGCAAGCCAGTCGAATCAATTCCATAACCGACAAAAGCGCCCTCTTTAGGCTTATTGGGATTAGTTGGATCAACAACTGGATTGTTACTTTTTGGTTCAGTGACCAGGTCACCTGTCTTATCCAAACAACGAACATCGTCCATTTGCCATAAGTCGCCTTTATCTGGTTCAGTATCAGAAAAAATCCATTGATAATAGTCATCAGATTCTCCTTTAACACCAGCATTCCAACCCGCGGATAACCAGTTATTGGTGAACCCTAAAACATCATCTGGAGGTGAATTTAAAAACATAAATGCACCACTGGTTAATCCAAGAGTTTCAGCATTTTCGAGTGAGAACGTAACCTCACCATCAATTGCTTCGTAATCATGATAGCCATGAATATACATTCCTTTTTCTTTCGCCTTAGCAATAAAATTACTGGCTTGAGTGTCTTGAGTGATCCCATGTGACAGTCGAATCACTACAGCTTGAACCCCATCAGTAACTAACTTATCCCAGTCAATATCCGTTTGTGTTTCGGATAAAACTACTATGTTATAACCCTGATCCAAATTGGTTCACCTCCTCGTCCGTCCAGGTCTCTTGACCAGATGAATTATCAGTCGCTTGACTAATACTTGAATTTTTAGCAGTTTGAATATTCTTATTACGAGATTTTTCATAATCAAAAATCGTCTTAGCCGTTTGGTTCAAAGTAATTGACGTACGACTAGTCTTACTAAACGGGTGGTACTCATAACCAACAACTCCCATATTAGACACAAATTGTTTAGGTCGAATCTCTAAACGAATCATGTCACCTGGAGTCACTGGATCATTATTATCAGCTGTCGCTTTAATGCTTAAAGTTGGATCTGGTTTTAATTGAGTAAGTACCCATTTTTTCATCTCATCTTTATTCTTAATGGTGTCACTAGAAACATCACCGCCCGGATGTAATCCCCATTTTTTGATAGATTCATCATCTTGAACGATGAATGGTTCAAAGTAATTTTCGGTGGTTGTTGTCGATGTGGTTGCATCTTCACCACTGTTATCATCGTTGTTTCCACTATCATTATTATCAGCAACTATCTTAGCCATATCATCATTACGAGCAATCCATGAAGGCGGATAGTAACTAATTGGTTCCATTCGACACGATTGACCAGGTTGTGGTTCGTAGATCATCGTTTTAGAATCCAATGCTAAAGCCACATGATGGCTTGAACCGTGTGCACCATAGAACAACATATCACCAGTTTGTGGCGTACTTACCGTGTGTCCGTATTTCTCCATTGAAACAGTGTAAGCTGGGATATTAATACCGAAATCATAATAAACTTGTGAAACGAAACCAGAGCAATCCATTCCAGCTCTGGGATTAGATTTATTATGACCACCCCAAACATAAGGAACGCCTAAATATTTCTTAGCATCTGCAATCACTTTTTTAGCACCAGTACCAGCAACTGTCGTCTTTTCGTGAATAATCGAATCACGTCTTCGACTACCTGTTGGACCCCAACCACCTAATTTCATATCAGTTTCCCAATTACTATTGTTGAAGAATGCCAATAGTTGGTGGAAACCTTTAAGAATATTGGTGTATGGTTTGACCATGTACGCATTAAAAGTTGATTGAATAAATTGAACTAACCCTTTGCTAGGGTGTCCAGCTGCTGCATTCGAATCACTATTATTAACAACTGTTTCACTACCGCCAGATTCATGCTGGATTAAGTCTTTGATTTTATTTACATTCGCATCGCTAATTTTAACTCCCATTAATTTAGCAGCATAACGAATCGCTGGACCCCAATCACCGTTAACAGCGGTTGTAGCACCACTTAACTTCGAAGAATCACCAGTTGTAACGGTCTTTTCAAAAGTTGGACCAACTGCTCTAACTTGATTGACGATATCAGTGCTATCGTATTCAAAGTTAATCTCTGAAGCACTATTAAGATAATCAATTCGGTGACCATAATTTTTAAAAAAGTTGTCTCGAGTATATACTTTGATAACTCTACCGACTGGATAAATTACACAATCAGACCACAATTCTAAAATCTTAGATAAAGCATCCTTAGCGGAACAGTTACCTAAATCAGTAATTTTTTGCTTTGAAAAATTACCAATTACGTTGTAACTAAAACCTAATTTATTATCTTTAAAGAAATATTCCAAAATATCAGTCGGAGTGTAATTCGCATCCCCTTTTTTTACTTTACGTTGATAAATTTGACCAACTTCGCTATAAACGTGCGTAGCTGAAATACTAAGCGTTTCAATGCCTTGTGAATAATCTGGTGTGGCTTGCTTAATAACGTATTCAGAACCATCGTATTTAATCGTATTTTCAACTGACAAATTAGCATAAGCTGGACTGCAATCATTCCATGTCGTTAGTGATAATTTAAAATCTCCATTCATTTCCCACGTAATAGCAAAGCTATCTGGAACAAATGAAGTTAAGCGATCAATACTGGAGCTATTTTTCGCTTGAATAAGAACTGGTTTTGTCATGATAGATAAATGAATGGAAAACTAAAGGTAATATCAACCGAGGTTGCTCCAGTAACTTCGATGTCATTATTACCAATTTCTAATTCCAGATTCTGAAAATTAGTATCTGAATTACAATTTTTACCATTAAAAAAACTATTAACCCCATCAAGAGTAATAGTATCTTTACCATCTGATTTTTTATTGTAAGACCAAACAGTACCGTTAGTCTTATTCATAATCTTTAAAGAATTACCAGTAAACTTACTAATTATCTTTAAATCGTGACGCTTTAAATACGGATCGATTTTAATATCCGAAGCGTTGTAAACCTTAAACTTAGTCGTTGTAAAATGATAAGTCGGATTACCTTCAGCTAAAAGGTTCATTCCTAGTTGCCAACCATTTTGTTCAAACGTGTAAGGCGAATCAGAGCGATACATTGAATATCGATAACCACTCGGATTATCGAACGGAATCGTAAACAATGCATTATGGTCACCCACACTAATCGGAGCTATCTCAAATGGTGTTGGATAGACGAAATAAACCTTGGCTGGATCGGTGCTAGTCCGAATCCGAATTAATTGACGATAACCAAACAGTCTGTAAATCTCATGCTTTAATAATTTGAAATCAGTGTAATCTCGGTACTGTAACCAAAAATTAGCATTCACCGTTGACCTAGCGAATGTTTGATAAGCAAACGGCGAACCATCAAGGTTAGCAATATCTTGATACGTATTGGTAAATTGTGGTGTTGAATCTTCAGAACGAAACAGCAATCCCTTAATTCGTTGACTGATTTCAAATTCATCCTGATCACCAATCTTCATCCAGAATTTTGGTTTCATAAATTCACCTCCTAACTTGATGGACCATACATACTTAATGACAAGTCCTTAGCTTCTTTGCGATATAATCCATCAACATCAAAACTACCTTGTCGCATTACCGCTTGTAATTGAGCTCGGTTAATCGCAAGTAATTCACCAAAAGTGCTACTCATCGTATCAAACTTATCACCTAATGCTTTAACTAACTTCTGGTCACTGTCGCTGACCGTATTAATAACAGTAGATTGTGGAGCAACGGATTCACTAATACTATCCGAAGCTTTAATGATGCTTGAAGATTCTGGAATAGTAGGACTTACTAGCTTTTGTCCTTTAATCATGTTCGCAGTTAGTCGAGCCGGAATAATCTGACTACCTCTAGGCAAGTCTTCAATTACAACATTTCTTCCCTCCGGAACAAATGCTCGGCGACCAGGTATCTTAATTGCTTCACGATAGACTGGACCAGCCTGATCATTAACTAATGCTGAACCACCTTGGAAGTTTGACGTACCTTTTTCAAAACCAATTGAGTGCCACAATTTAGCAGCACCCGATTTAACCGCCTTGAATAAAGCAGTAATCGTAACTTCTTTGCCTTTAACACTATCAATTGACCTCTTAGCTGAAGTAACACCACCGCTAGTTTTATTGCTAGCAGTGATAGATTTATTACTTGGCATCTTCATAAATCCATTAACTGTGCCTTTAGAACTGGTAACACCGCTTTTAGTATTATTAGCTGTTGTTAAAGGTTTCTTACCGTTCATACTAGTAAAGCCTTTAACCGAAGTCTTTGAACTATTAACACCACTATTAGTGTTGTTTTTAGCGGTCAATGAAACAGATTTAGGTTTTGAGTTACCAAAATCTTTAACATTCTTTTTAGCTGTTTTGGCTGGACCAGAAGCTTTATCAGTTGCTTTTAATCCAATCGGATTAGGCATTTTAATTCGACCATATTTATCGACTGCAATTTTCGCATTGTTAGCAGGCTTTGATGCGTTGTCTTTAGCTAATAAGCTCTTAACTTCACTCTTTGGTAAACTAATATACTTTTTATAATCATTGGTAACTTTACCAACAATCTGACTAGCATTTTTATCATTTGCGATTAAATTCTTTTCTTTGGTTGGAAGACTATTCCAATCTTCTACGTTCTTAACGCCTTTAGCTACATCACTAGCACCTTTAGCTTTAGCTACGACCGTTTTCATATGGGGTGTAAGATTATTCCACTGATCAAGTCCAATCTTAGCTTGCTTCATCGCTAGAGAAGCATTGTCTTTTAAGACAGCTTTCTTTTCATCAACGCTTAACTTATTCCAAGTCTTAAGATTTGAAAGTGCGTTTAATAAATCAGACTTGCCTTTAGCTGAAATAATTGCTTTCTTTTCAGCTGGAGTGAATTTGTTCCACTCTTTACCCTTTTCAATCATTGCAGCTAAATCATCGCCGCCCTTAGTAGCGATTAAAGCCTTCTTCTCTTTAAGGGTTAGTTTATCCCACTTACCAGCATTAACAGCGGCAATTCCAATCATTGAATCCGCATTGGTACTCATTTTTCCTTTTTTAACCAGAAGCATCATTGAGTTCCACTTGTCTTTGTTCTTAACAGCTTTATCAACTTCTGATTGAGCATTGGTTTTTAACTTACCAGTCTTTGGATCAAGCACCATATCATTCCATGACTTAGCAGCTTTTTGAGTCTCTTTTGACATATCGCCTGTAAGCTTAATTGCTGTACTAGCAGTATCTTTAAGGCTCTTGGTATACTCTTGCATCGCCTTTTGAGCTTGCTTATCAGTAAAACCATTGGCTTCTAAATCTTGAAGAATCTCACTCTTTGACTTACCCTGTTCTTTTTCAGTTCGTATTAAATCTTCACCTAATTGAGTAAGTGTAGCATTGTGAGTTTTGGTTAAAGCTTCTTCAGCGGCATTCGCTTCTTTCGCAGTAATCAACCCATCTTTTCGAGCTTGATTGATTTTCCCGTATTTCTTGTTATAAGTGTCGATTTCTTTATATGCTGCATCACCAACATCTTTAGCAGTTTGTGCTAACTGCTTCTTGGTCATGGTACCAGTCTCACCAAGTTCTGCTGCTAAAACTGATTTTTTCTGACTAGCTTTAAGATTTAAAGTTTCAATCTCATCTTTAGCCATTTTGCGTTGTAAGTTCGCAATCGCTGTTGCTTGATCAGATGTTAACTTTACTCCATCTTTAGCAGATTGAGCTGTAATATCGCTAACTTTTTTCGCAGTTGATTGCATATCAGCAATACGTTTTTGATCAGCGGTACGTTCTTTATTAGCTTGATCTAATAAAGTTTGACCAGCAGTACCACCTAATTGTTTAGCAAGTTTTTCGGCTTCTTTATACTTCTTATCAACGCTCTTAGTCGTTGAATCAACCATATCTTGAAAAGCTTTATCAACTTCTTTAGCACTTTTTTTAGCATTGGTATTGAAACTGTCTAACGCTGTTGAAGCTTTAGTTTCAAAGTTACTCATATCAGTTGCTGCATCTGATGCAGTTTTACCAATATCAGAGCCCCATTCTTGCGCACGTTGAGAACTCTCATAAGCTTTTTTACCATAAAGTTCCCAATAACCAGCGCCAACTAAAGCTGCAACTCCAACACCAGTAACGGCGGCACCAGCTACAGTCAACGATGTTCCAAGTACACCAGCACCAGCTTCAGTAGTCGTTAAAGCTGTACCAAATATGCTTAATCCACCTTTACCAGCTACAGATGCTTTAGTAGCTAGTCCTTCGACTTCTTTACCAGCTGTAGTGGCTCCAGTAGCAAGGTCACCCAACACTTCTTTCGAAGCTTGAGTTTCAGCTTTCCATTTAGCATATTTACCAACCGCAGTAACAATCGATCCACCAACTTTACCAAATCCACCAATTAACTTACCAGTCATCGCTAGGACTGGACCACCAGCAGCTGCAAGTAATGCAAATTTGATAATTGTATTTTGAGTAGAATCGTCTAAATCAGAAAAGCCATCAACTAAATCTTTGGTTTTATTAACTAATGGAATTAATTTAGGAACAAGTTTAGCACCTACTTCAATACCCAAAACTTGTAATGAAGCCAACAATTTTTTGACGTTATTTTCTGAAGTATTACTCATTTCTTCAGCTTGTTTCTTAGTAGCACCGGTTGAATCTTCAGTATCTTTAGTCAATTGACGTAATTTACTTGATCCAGTTTCTAGCAAGGCATTCATTGCTGATTGATTTTCACGACCAAAGGCTGTTGCAATAGCTTTGTTTCTATCAGCTTTATCCCAGCCTTTAGTACCTTTAGTAATATCATCAATCAAACGTGGTAAATCACTAGCATCCTTCTTAAGTTCACCAGCTGAAATTCCCATTGAACTAAATGCTTTGGAAGCATTCGGAGTAACTTTAACCAACGATGTTAAAATTCCTCGTAAGTTAGTACCAGCTTTTTGACCTTCAATACCCTTATTTGAGAGTTCACCAATTGCAGCAGCTGTTTCTTGAACTGATAATCCAGCGGCATGCGCTTGAGGTCCAACGTAACTCATGGCTTCACCCATATCACTGAACCCAGCAGCGGTTGCATTAGCTGCGTAAGTGATTGAGTCCGTAACCATTTGAGTATTCTTCAAGGTTCCAGCTGTTGACTTAGATTTAAGTCCGAATTGTTCAACAATTGAAGAGGTACTATTTAAAACAGTACCTAAATCTTCGCCAGAAGCCATTGTGGCATCCATGATTGAAGGCATAGAGCCTAATACTTGATTGGTATTGTAACCACGACGAATTAATTCAGTCATACCATTATTAATTTCAGTCGTAGACACTCCATACTTCTCCGACATGCTCTTAGAAGCATCACCAAGTTGGTCAAGTTGTGCTTTGTACTTAGATGTAACTGTTGCACCATTAGTCAGTAACGGACCAATAGCCTTAATTTGAGAATCAAACTGAACAGCTGATTTAGTAGCATAAGCTAAACCAGCAGCAATCGGCATACTTACTTTAGTGGTCATTTTTGACCCGATGTTACTCATCGAAGTTCCAACAGTAACTGCTGCTTTACTCATCTTATTGAGTTGACCAGTATAGCCTGTAGTTTCGGCTCTGACTTTAGCCAATGCTCCAGCATTATTAATGTATTGAGTTCTTAAAGACATTAATTTAGCGTTAGCATTCTGTAATTCAGTTGCCAATTTAGCGGTTGATTTACTTGCCTTACCGTCAACTAAAGAATTTTTATAAGCCTTACCTAAAGCTTGAACTTGACGTTCTTGTGACATCATCACTTTAGATAAACCAGTTGCCTTTGCTGATAGAACATCAAACTCTTTACCAGACATTTTAGCAACCGACATTGATGACTTGAGTTCAGCCATTGCATACTTGGTTTCTTTTTTAACTCCAGCTAAACCTTTACCAAAATCAGAGTGATCAAGTCCTAACTCGATGACCATTCTACCTAATGGTTCATCTGCCATTTATTTTTACCTCCTTTCCTCAATTATTGTTTTGCCAAATCAAAAAGACTCATGACGGGAGCATCACCTGGGTCAACCCCCGTAATTCCAGGAGTTACTTTCACACCAGATTGTGTCGTTTGAGTCTTCTTACTTTCTTTTTTGGATGTAGCATCCATAATTTGTTGTAATGTTTTAAAATCAATATCATTCATAACGGAACCGAGCGTATAACCTGGTCGATTTTCAACAATCAAACCAACCGCTGCTAAAACTCTCTCATGAGCTTCACTTATGGTTAATCGTTCTTCGGTTCCGTCTTCACGTTTTTTGGATCTACACCAGCAATTTGATTGAGAATATTTTCCAAAGTGTCTCCAAATGTTAATGCATTGAGGCCATCCCAAATTGTATCTTCAGTAACTGCCTTATCGGTAAATACATCAGCAATAAAATGAACACGCTCGTTGTACATGTCTCGAATGCTTTTTTCTCCCTCAAAATCAATCAAATCTAATGCACCAATAATTACGTTCGCTGGAATGAAATCCTCAACAAATGTTTTTTTCTTACCTTTAGTCAATAATGTTAATTTCAATGGTTCAGACATAAATCATTCCTCCATATTAAAAAGCAAGGCTAGATTCTCGATCTAACCTTGCTTAATCTTATTTAGTCGTTACAGTGATAGATACTGTAGAATCATCAGTTAATGTGGCAGTTCCACCAGTAACCGAACCATCAGTTAATTCAAGTTCGATTGCTTTAACTGATGCACCTGTTGTGCCATCGGCACCTTTATCACCCTTTGGTCCAGTTGGACCCGCAGGACCCGTTGCTCCTGCATCCCCTTTCGGACCCTGTTCACCATCGCCGACTGCTGCTAAATCATTTTCGATTGCATTCAATTTAGTAGCCGTGATTGTATCTCCCGTTTTCCATTCGTTAGCAGTATGTGCCATTTAAATCACTCCTTACGCAATTTTTGCTTGACCAACTTTTGCTGTTTCAACTTTGTCATCTGGATCAGTATCACTACCGTTCTTTGGATTGAATAGTTGATCTTCGAAGATTGTGATAGCATCTGAATCTGTATTTGTATTACCAATAAACTTCTGCATTGATTCACCATTAGTTTCATCGGCAGCAGTTGAAGAACCAGGTGTGAAGTTCCACGTTTCAGCTTCTGGAGTGTAAGCTTTTGAGGAATCAAGTGTTTGGAAATTGATTTTCTCACGTCCAAAATTACCTGTATAGAATCCAGCTAATGCAATCTCACCGGTATCCTCTTTTGTTTCCATTTCAATCGCACAAAGAGGTGGCATTGTATCTTCACCAGCATAAGCAATACCATTTTCATCAACTCGAAAACCAGATAGAATATCAGCAGTCTTTTCAGGTAAATCTAAAATACCAAGTTGAACTTTGATATCACCAACACCTCCACGAGCAACATAGTAATCAACATTAGAAGCAGAAACTTTAGTTGAATCTTTTGTTAGTCCACTAATTTCTGCTGTAGTAGTACCACCTTCATGTTTTTTACCTTCAACGATAATCAAATCGCACTTTTTAGTTCCATCTTCATTAAATGGTTGAATTTTTAATCTTTTATATCCAACAAACATATATTTTTCCTCCTAATAATTTGTGTCATATAGATTTGTGTTTCCACGATATCTACGTGCATCAACAAAATGACCAGTGGTCTCAAAGTATTCATCGAGTCCATCGGTCATCTGTCCATAATTTAGTTTTTGCATTTCTTCTTTAATTTCATGTTGCGCTAGCTTAGCTTCCTTTCGGTCTGGTGATTCGACTGCAATTTGAAAAGTAAATTCAATCTGCACATCGATGTCACTAGCCGAATTACCAGATATTGGTGGAGCTAACGGTTGAATCAAAATAAATGTTCTACTCTGATCGGAAGTTTCTGGATAATCATATTTTTTAATACGATAGCCACCGTTAGCAGTCTTAGTTAAACTAGCAATCGTTGGATTATTCTTTAATGCTTCATAAATAATTCCAATCATATCTTTGAGTTCAGTCATAGTAGCTTCTCCAGTTCATGACGTTCCAACGACTTAACGGCATTTTTTGAAGAATCGAAAGTTTTCTGAATTTTACCAATTCCATTTGGACTGTATCTTTTACCGTAGCGAGTGTACCCAAATTCATTTAAATGAACTAAACGGTATCTTTGCCCGCTACCAGAACCAGACCAACCAACATTAATGGTTCTAACTCCACCACGAAGACGAGGTTTACCAGCGGTAACTTCAATTACCGTCTTACCAGTATCACGATAAGAAGATACGGCATTCTTCAAATTGACAGCCATTAATCGACCAGCAATCCGAAGTGCTTCATTTTCAATCTTAGCCAACTTACTAGGTTTAAATTTTTCTTCTAATTTAGCAAGAACCTCGTCTACTCCTCGTACATCAACACTCATGCGGTCACCCCCAAAACAACAATTACGAAACGGTCATCTTCGAAATCTGGACGAACGTCCAAAATGTTCCAAAGAATATAATCACCATTAGAATCTTTGTACCTGTAATCAGTAATAACAACGGAATCGTTATAGGCTGGCTGGTACTCTCCCCTGGTATCTCGAATCTTGATTGTGACCCCTCGTTTAACTCCATGAACATCTAAAATGGTATTGTCCTTATTACTAGGACCATAAACTTGAGCCAAACATTTAAATACCAGTTCAGTTGGCATTTGACCAGGTTCGCCATCTGGATTTTCAGTTTGATGATAAAAACTGACTGGAATTCGTAAGTCACCACTAGTCGTTTTTGGTTTCTGATATTGACTCATCATTATCATCACCTGCCCCAATCGTTAAACTAGCCGATACACCTAAAATTTGACTTTGAAAATTACCTTCGAAAAACTCAACTGAATCGTTATAAACATACCTAGAACGTTCAATAACTAAGCTTTGAACTCCCTCGATGGTAAGATCGTCACTACCAGTCATTCGTTTAATTTCAGACTTAGACTCTTCCAAAATCGATTTTAAATTTTCATCTTCTGAATCATGAAAAATGTGTAATCGTGATTTAAATTTTTTTAGTAAGTTATCATCTACCATCACATCACCTCGTTAACCAGTGCTAACAAGTCAGATTTTTTAGAAATTCCATCATGCTTAATCTCATGTTCATCTAACCAACTGGTGATTTCAGCAATGGTATTTTTGTTAGAAACGCCGTCTTTTAACGGCGACTCTATTTTCCCGTGTCACCACCAGTTGTTGGGTCAGTTGGTGCTGAACCAGCGCCGGACAATTTCAAATCGTAAACAGCCGATGCAGTATTGTCATGTGCTTTACCATAAAGGAATTGTTTAGCAGTAAAGAGATCTAAATCTTCCAAAGCCAAAGTTTGGTCAAATTGCTTAATTTGAAGTGGTCCAGCTTGGAATGCGTCATAACGATCTGGGATAAACGCAATCACTTTACCTTCTGGAACAAATTCAGATTCAACAGTCGTTAAACCAAAGGGCATTGCCGTAACAAATTGACCGTTCAAGTTTTGAATCATGAATTGAGCCTCAACATCTAATGTGTCACCAGGAGACATTGCTAAAACTGTCCGACCCTTAGCAACTACTGGATGACCGTTTTCTTTCTTAGATAGTCCTTTAATTACTCCGGCCAATTCTTTTGCAGCAGTTTTAGTATCCGCGAAAGTTAGTTCACCAGCTGACGTCTTTTCAGGATACGTTCCATCTGTTACTGCTACGCCCTTGGAAACGTCCCGATTCAAACCAATTGGCTTGTCTTTACCATCGCCCGTCAAGAATGCTTCTTCTGAAGCTACAGCAAAAGCTTCTGTAATTTGAGTTACAACAAATTTCTTAATCCATTGAGGACCAAAATCTTCCAAATCTTTTGGAATAACAACGAATGCAGTTGCTTTGTTTTGAGTTGCATCGTCTTCAGAGAAACTAGCATCTAACTGACCCTTAATTTCGCCGAAGATTTTGCCCCATACTACAGTTCCAGTCGTATCAGATTTGATAATCTTTAAGCTGATACCATTGTTTTTAAGACCAATCGCTGATAAGAATGGATGTTGTTGGACCATATCTTCAAAGATTTCATCAACCGTTGTCTGTGGAAGAATCTTTTCGCCGGTTGATTTAGTATCTGTATCTGTTTTAAGTTCGTTAAAGAATTTAACCTCTTCATTGGTCATCTTCATTTGATGAGCATTTTCAAGTTCAGCCATCTTTTGTTCTGTAATAGATTTAACCTCATTTTTAGCATCGCTACCAAGTGCATCCATCATGTTATTTAAAGCCGTTTCTTTGGCTTCACTAGTTGTTTCTGGATCCATGGCAATTTTTGCGTAATTGGCACGCTCTTTAGCAAAGTTTTTGTAATCACCAAATTTAATCATGTATATTTTCCTCTTTTCTTTATATTAAAAAACGAACGGATCAATATTGACCTGTTCGTTTTTAGACTTATGCGTATCTACATTTTTTAATTTTTTCACAACTTCGTCAGCAACGTCTTTCACTAAATCAGATGAAATCGGTGCATCTAAGGCAACTGTGGCAAATTTATCGATTACCGTTTGGGGTATCATTCCTGAATTACTATTTTCAAATAATGGCGCTTCTTCTGTATTATCATTTTTAAAATTAATTACAGAATCAATTAACCCGGCTTCTAAAGCTTCATCAGCAGTATAGAAACTGGTTTTTGCCATGATATCAAGAACTTCTTTTTCACTCTTGCCTGTCTTCCCCATGTAAGCTTGAGCAATCGATTTGTCTGTTCCTTTCAGAACGTCAGAAATCTTGTCGAAGTCATTATGATTTCCTTCGCCATAAGTAGATGAATTATGAATCATCATCCTTGCTGTTGGAGACATCTCTAAAGTATCAGCCCCCATAGCAATCACTGAAGCAGCACTAGCTGCCATCCCATATATTTTAGCTGTTACTTTTCCTGAATAAGTTTTAAGTGATGTCCAGATGTCACTGGCGGCATATACGTCACCACCATTTGAATTAATAATCAATTCGACTTCGTCTGTTTTTCCAGAAAGTTCATTATTGATTACTGATGGTGATGTATAAGGTAAATTGAAATAATCATAAAACGCTGAATTTTCGTCAGAGATAATTGGCCCTTTAATATCAATTTTTACTGTCATCTTCCTCACCCCCTTTCATATCGGTCGTGTAGTTTTTAGTGATAATCACTCGGTTACCATCTGGCAGTGGATCTAATCCCATAGCCTCGCGAACTTCATTAATTTTCACGACGCCACTTGATGACAACTTATCAACTTGCTCTGATAATTCAAGAATATTAGGTTGATCGAGACCTACCGCTTCGATGTACGCATTACCAGCTAACACCTCGCTTTTGCTAAAGAACTTTGCGTTCAGCTCATCTCGAATCTTTTTCAACAACGGAGATAGACAGTAGCGATTAAACAACGTTGTATTTTCATTACTTTCGACATTTAAACCATGGATTAATGCTGTCGGAACACCGATAATACCAGCAATATCATCGATAAACGCATCCTTAACTTGACTAATTTCATCAAAGCTCTGATTCTTTGCCGTACTATTACCTAGTTCTTCATAGTCGAAGCCTTTAGTTGTTGGAATAATCGCCACGGACTTCTTCTCAAACGAAGCATAGATGTTATCAATATAATTCTGTAAGGCTTTCTGTTTAGCCTCCTGCGTTCCAGTTGTCATATTCGCTTTAACGTTCGCTCGAATCTGATTATTACGGAGCTGAAGATTAAACATTCGTCCCATTAATTCTCCATAATCTGACCATAGTCCATTTAGATAACTATCCAGACGATCATTTCCGTACGTTAAGTAAATTACATCGTCCATGCTAAATGTTCGTTTGAACTCATAATCTTTGACTGTCACTCCATTGAAAGAATCAGGATACAACGCATATTCATTTCTTACAAAACTGTCGGCAATCAATAAATCATTAGTATCACTTTGAACAATTAAAACTTCACCTTTACGCAATAACTTATAGACTACTTCCTGCCAAAAGTCGCCAGCCGATTTGTCGGTATTCGGTCGGACATTCAAATGATAATAAGCTTCATCTTTAACCGGTTTATGATTTTTCAGTACTCTAAACTCCGTCTGGCCGACTGCTCTTGCTACAAAGTTGATCACTTCATCAATGGCCAAACGTTTCATGTAAACCCGTTCGGCTGTACTTTCATATTCCTCAAGGTCGTAAATAAAGCTTGAATCATGGCGTTGTGTAAATATTTCCGCAAAACTACTAAATACACTCATACATTCACCTCCCTCCGATTAGAAATTAAGTCCATTCAACAAATCAAGTGACTCTTCCGGGTCAACATCTTCAATCTCGTCCACTCGATATTGACCATACTCAAATGCCTTGAATCCATCAGTCTTTCGCCGGCGTTCCTCTTTCTTGCCATACTTTTTATTACCACGGGCATCAACCGTTACTAATACATTTTGTGTATTCCAACGGAGCAGAGGGTTATCACCCCACACAAATTTGTTAGCCGCGAAGCCGTCTTCAATGCGGGGAGCTAATAGTCCATCAATCGCCGTTGGGTTCTTGATTACATCGACTTCAAAATCGGCGTCTTCAAAGAATTTCCTTAGTAAATCAGCCCGGAAGTTATCAAGAACGATCTTATCAATCACATATTTCTCGCGCATTTCTGTAAACCAATTGACAACCTCACGAGGATCAATTGTTTCAGTATTTAGAATCGTCAACAGCCCCTGGTCTTCCCACTCACCAATCGGTGCAACATTACGCGGCCGATCAGCTGGGCTTGCCGAATATCCATAATACTTATCAACAAATTGCTTGCGTGCAAATTGATGTGATACAAAGTAGACATTGCCACCCAATTTAAAAGTTAAACCACACGCAGCAAAGTCACGCATGCTGGCAAAATCAAGTGAGCCAATTGCCTCTCGACCTTCTAATTGATCAAGTGGAATGGGCTCATTAGTTGCTTTGATTTGCTCGTATGGAGCAACCGACTTTTCGGGATCCTTTAATGGTAAATCCATTCGTTTAGTTAGAAACTCTTCTCGCATACTGGGCTGCGATTGCATTTTCAAATACTGTTTCCGAATCTTCCGGAACAATGTCTTACCATATCCGGTTAGTGGCTTGGAAAGCATTGGATTGGCTTTTTCCCACATTGTTTCGTCATCAACTTCTTCTTCACTATCGAGCTTGCACCAGAATGGAAACATGGTATCCGGTGGGAGTTGACCACCCATAACTTGTAAAGCAATATCCTTCTTCTCGTCCAGATAGCCGTCACGAACATATCCATCTGATCCAATTTCAAACTGTCGAGATTCAGGTACCTTACCTAATCCAGATTCGTAAACTGAAACTCCTGAATCGTCCTGATACATGTGGATTTCATCAAATACATCAAAGCCATCACGCAAACCATCTTTGGTTTTCCCATTAGATGTTTGATACATCACAATTGAATTAGTCACCTTTGATTCGATCTGCGATTTATTCGCATTAAATGAACTACTAAGTACATCATTTCTTTTGACAACATTATAAATTTCAGAGATTGATGTTTTCGCTTGGTCTTCCGAATTAGCCACAATTGAACCGTTATAACCTGGTATGCCGTTCAACTGACTAATAAGGAATGCCCCCAGTGAACTGATCGTTCCATTCTTACCAGCACCACGACCAACCACCCAAAAATGCTCATCATAATACACATCATCTGTAGTCTTATCATAAAGAAAAATGAATGCTGCTAAAAATCTCTGATATAAAACTGTCGGGAAAAACCATTTTTCCGTAAAGTTAATATAATCTTCAATTTTTTCTTCGTTGAAAAAAAGCTGATCGTTATTTAGGACAAATTTCTCCAAATAATCAATCAGCATCACTCGTTCTTTGTTTAGTTTTATTTTGCCCGTTTTATAGGCGTTTATATAGGCGTCTACGTATTTTTGATGTATCATACTAGCCCACCTTTACTATTGCTTGAGGGGGCATTTTGGGCGTGATTTTCGATAGTACTTTTAGTTGATTTAATCGTCTTAAAAATCTCATTTTCCAAATTCAAAAGTTGAGTATTCAACTTCTCTTTTTCTGGAATTGCTGGATTAACCTTAGTAAATTTTTGATTGCCATTCTCAACTGTAATAGTGGCTCCGTCCTTTTGTATTGCTGTCCCTAGCTTTTTATATAATTTTTTCAGATCCAAATAGCGAGCGATTTTTTCTTGCAATAAAATGTTGTCTTGATCACTATTATTTTTAAAATATTCTTCGATTTTTGATAAACTCAAACTCCCCACCCCCCCTCGTTTTAATTTTTTTC
>PPYF01219464.1_pt1 | contig 29130 bp, 24 predicted proteins | sample 1559871 | NCBI WGS metagenome assembly PPYF01 (sample SAMN08240021, study PRJNA423297) | Human gut metagenome, whole genome shotgun sequencing project.
GATAATTCCTTCCAGCAGCATGTTGCAGATTATGTTGCACAGCTTGCAGCTACTTATGATACGGTCGGTACGGAGCGTGAGTTCCAGACCACAAGTGGCAGAACCGTTTACGTTTCCAGCTCTGTATATGGCTGGAAAATCGATCAGGCTGCCGAGGCTGCTCAGCTGAGCAAGGAAATTCAGTCTGGTACACAGACGACCAGAGAGCCTGTTTATTCACAGACGGCCAATTCTTACGGAGTGAATGATCTGGGTGATACTTATATAGAAGTAGATTTAAGTGAACAGCATATGTATTATTATCAAAATGGTTCCGATATCTTTGAGTCAGATTTTGTATCTGGAAATATGAGTTATGCTGATCGTCAGACACATGCAGGTATCTTTACACTGTACTATAAGAAAAGTCCGGATGTACTGAGAGGAACCATGAAAGCAGACGGAACTTATGAATATGAATCAGAGGTACAGTACTGGATGCCATTTGATGGAGGTATTGGGTTCCACGATGCGTCATGGAGAGATGAATTCGGCGGTGATATTTATCTTACAGACGGATCTCACGGATGTATCAATCTTCCACCGGATAATGCAGCAGTTTTGTATGATATCATACAGTATGGTGTGCCAATCGTATGCTTTTACTAATATATAATTACAGGAGATAAAAAATGGACAGATCATTTGATTTTATCCTTGCGGGAATAGCATTGATCGTTGGAATCATGCTTCTGACAGGACATGGTGATATTTTTCTGAAGGGTGGAAACACAAAACTTCGCAAAGAAAAGTATGATGAGAAAAAAATGACTAAGGGATCCGGAGTGACATTGATTCTGTTTGGTATCGTGACATTTATAGATTCCTACACAACAAGTCTTACTGCAAAGATTATTTATATTCTTGCAATTCTTGCGATTCTTGTAGGATTTGTGGTATATTTGAAAAAGAAATGCATCAAGAAATAAATAAAACAAGGCATGGGAGATAAAAATCTTCCGTGCCTGTTTTATTTGAGAGAATTTATAAAGAAATATTGACAAGATCCATTGGTTTGCAGATGCGTGCATCCGGTTTTGGAACTTCTCCGAATCCGTATTCAGCAAAGATAAAAGGAACATTTGCTTTCTGGCATGCCTGGTAATCGCCAAACGTATCACCGACATATACGGGGGATTTCAGATCATATGTGTCTGCAAGTTTACGGATATTGGAGCCTTTGTCCAGACCGGTATCTCCATTACAAAGATGACCTTTGAAATATTTTTCAAGACCTGATGTCTGAAGAAAAACTTCAATATAGCCACTCTGACTGTTACTGACAATATAGAGTGGATATTTCTTATACATGATCTGCAGCATTTTTTCAAGATCCTCATAAAGTGGGGCACATTTTTTTAAGAGAGCTTCATGTTCGGCCTGGCAGCATCCATCAATAAGGCGAAGCTGTTCTGCTTCTGAACAGTCAGGGAAAATCTGGCGTGCGATATCAGACAGAGTCTGCCCAAAAAGTGTCATCAGACGGGCTGATGTCAGGGTAATATCCATATGTTCTTTTTCCCGCAGATATGCGGTCCAGGACTGAGCAACACTTTCTGTTGAATCCCACAGAGTTCCATCAACATCAAAAATAATACTGTCCATAATAGGATCCTTTCGTATCAAAAATAATATTAATTTTAGTAATGGGAGATAATTATTTACAGGTATGATCTCAAGTAATAACATTCTATCCGGTAAAATAAAAAAAATCAACTGGCATTTGGCTGAAATTATGTTATACTAAAACATACTGAGGGTAAAAAATGAAAAATGATCAGATAAAAGACAGAAGCAGGCTGAATGAGATCGTACAACCTCTTACAGACTGGTACAGACAGAATAAACGGATTCTTCCCTGGAGAGATCAGAACAATGCCTACTATACGTGGGTATCGGAGATCATGCTTCAGCAGACAAGGGTCGAGGCCGTGAAGCCTTATTTTCAGCGCTTTATCGGAGAACTTCCAGATGTACAGGCTTTGGCAGAATGCCCGGAAGAGAAGCTGATGAAGCTCTGGGAAGGTCTGGGATATTATAATCGTGTCCGCAATATGCAGATGGCAGCCCGGACGGTAGTTTGTGAATACGAGGGAAAACTTCCGGCCTCTTACGAAGAACTGCTGAGTCTGAAAGGAATCGGGAATTACACAGCAGGTGCGATCGCATCCATTGCTTACCAGATTCCGGTACCGGCAGTAGATGGAAATGTTCTTCGTGTGATATCCAGAATTACAGAGGACAGACAGGATATTATGAAACAGTCAGTACGCCGGCAGATTGAAGAAAACCTTTTGGGGATAATGCCGGAAGAGACACCAGGAGATTTTAATCAGGCACTGATGGAACTTGGGGCAGTGGTTTGTGTACCGAATGGATCAGCACGCTGTGAAGCATGTCCGGTGTCGGAGTACTGTCTTGCATACAGACACGGGACAGTAGAGGAGCTGCCGGTCAAAGCACCGAAGAAGGAGCGTATTCTGCAAAACAGGACAGTGCTTGTGATTCAGGACGGAGAGAAAACTGCTATACAGAAACGACCGGAAAAAGGTCTTCTTGCCGGATTATATGAGCTTCCGAATCTCCTGGGCCATCTTACACGGGAGGAAGTGCTGGATAAGGTAAAAAATATGCAGCTGGAACCGCTTTATATTGAGAAACTTCCGGATGCGAAGCATATTTTTTCGCATATTGAATGGAGGATGACCGGATATCTGATTCGGGTGGCAGCGCTGGACACAGACGGAGGATTGCCATTTATTTTTGCTGAGAAAAAACAGTCTGAAAAGCAGTACGCGATTCCGTCTGCATTCAGAGCTTATGTAAAATACATGAAGGAGGAATCTGGGAAATGAAATTGTTGAGTATAGCAATTCCGTGTTATAATTCAGAAGCATATATGGAGAAATGTATCGAATCTTTGTTAAAAGGTGGAGAAGAAGTGGAGATCCTTGTGGTCAATGATGGTTCTTCTGACCGAACTGCTGAGATTGCGGATGCTTATGCCGAAAAATATCCGACGATCATAAAAGCTATTCATCAGGAAAATGGTGGTCATGGTGAAGCAGTAAATGCCGGAATCCGTAATGCGACAGGCCTTTATTTCAAAGTTGTTGACAGTGATGACTGGGTAAATGAAGAGGCATATAAACAAATCTTAAAAACACTTGAAGAACTGACAAGAGGACCAAAAACACTGGATATGCTGATCAGCAATTTTGTATATGAAAAACAGGGTGCTTCCAGAAAAAAAGTCATGCAGTACAGACATTGTCTTCCGGTGAATGAAATTTTCGGATGGGACAGTGTGCATATGTCAAAAGGTAAATATCTGTTGATGCATTCTATTATTTATCGTACAAAACTGCTTCACGAATGTGGATTGGAACTGCCGAAGCATACATTCTATGTGGATAACCTGTTTGCATTTGAGCCGCTTCCGTTTGTGAAGAATATGTACTATCTGGATGTCAATTTTTATCGTTATTTTATCGGAAGAGATGATCAGTCTGTCAATGAAAATGTGATGATTAAGAGAATTGACCAGCAGATCCGTGTCAATAAATTGATGGCGGACGCATTCCATAATTGTCAGTTTGACAGTAAACATCTTAAGAAATATATGCTCAGCTATCTGGATATCATTACGACCGTGTCCTCGATCATGCTGGTACGTGCAGGTACTCAGGAAGCACTGGATAAGAAAAAAGAAATGCTGGAGTATATTCGTGAACAGGATCTCTGGCTGTATCATAAATTGCGTTACAGTATTCTGGGACGTGCAGCCAATCTTCCGGGCAGAGGTGGACGCAAAATGTTTGTAGCTGCTTACAAAGTATGTCAGAAATTTTATGGATTCAACTAAAAAACTTCCCCTTTATGGGGAAGTTTTTTGCGTTGCAGAAATTACTTCTATGAGATCATATTGATTTGTTTCGGTTCCATATATACAGAAAAATCATGCAAAAGGCCAGCGGATTCTCCGTCTTTATGTACGGCCAGTCTGGCTTCACTGTGGATATCAATTTTTTTACAGCGAAAAATGTGGATACCATTGAAATGTGTATGTTTTCCGAAGAAAGCAGTAGGAAGACAACATATTACTTTGGGTTTGCTCAAACTGTCTACAACGATCACATCCAGATAGCCGTCGGAAGGACTGGCATCGGGACAGAATTTGAATCCACCGCCTTCGTATTTCTGATTCATGATGGCAGTAAAATATACTTTGGAAAACTCTTCTTTTTTATTGTCATCCATGAGCAGTGTCATAGAAGATGGCTTCAGAAAAAGCAACTGTTTCAATGCGACAAAGAGATAGACCAGTTTGCCGAGGCCGATTTTGTTCAGGACTTTTTTCATAGGAGTGACGCCAACTTCATGGCATACCGCTGCGTCAAAACCGATTCCACAGCTGATCGCGAAACGACTGCTGCTGGAACCACAGGAAATATGAGGAACGTCCATCAGATGTGGACGTTTATCGGAAAGAATCAGTTCAAGTGCCTTCATAGGATCCTGTGGAAGTTTCATACTGCGGCAGAAATCGTTTCCGGATCCGGTGGGAATGTAGCCGAAAATGACACGGGAAATATCTTTTACTCCGCTCAGGACTTCCTGTATCGTACCATCACCGCCAACGGCAATCAGCTTGATTTGACTATCTTCCGGAATCGAGGCAGTAATGGAAGCAGAAAGCTTAACAGCATGTCCTTTATATTCTGTAAAAAAAGTTTGGTATTTAATATTCCGTTCACGCAGAATGTTCTCCAGATCCCTCCAGATCAGAGCACCCTTGCCGGAACGGGAGTTGGGATTTATAATAAAATAGTACATGAGTTCCTCCCTTATGTTCTCGTTTATCATAGCATGTTCGACAGAAATTTACAAACATTTAACACTGTGCAGACCGGAAATTTAACGTTCATTTTTTATACTTTGCAAAAAGATAAAAAAGAACCTGTTTGTGAAGAAACAGACAGGCAGGAGGAAATAAATGATCTATCTTGTAGAAGACGATGAGAGTATTCGTGAACTTGTAGTATATACATTAAAGAGTCAGGGAATGGATGCAAAAGGATTTGAACGACCGTCCCTGTTCTGGAAAGAACTGGAGAAAGAAGTGCCGGCATTGATCCTTCTGGATATCATGCTTCCTGAAGAAGACGGAATATCGATTTTACGAAAACTGCGTACCGGACCGGACACACGCAAGATTCCGGTAATCATGCTGACGGCCAAAGGCACAGAATATGATGTGGTCATGGGACTGGACAGCGGTGCAGATGATTATATCCCGAAGCCGTTTCGTATGATGGAGCTGATCTCACGTATCAAGGCACGGCTTCGTCGGGCAGAGGATAAAGGCGCAGAAGAATATCATCTGGAAAACCTGTATCTGTGTCCGGGAAGACATATAGTGACGGTGGATCAGGAACCTGTTAATCTGACATTGAAGGAGTATGAGATGCTGGTGCTGCTTCTGAAAAACAGCGGAATGGTTTTATCAAGAACACAGCTTCTGAATCAGATATGGGGATATGAATTTGATGGTGAAAGCAGAACTGTGGATGTACATATCCGGACACTCAGGCAGAAGCTGGGAAGCGCCGGAGATCTGATTGAAACAGTGCGTGGCGTAGGATATAAGATTGGAAGGTGACATACCTTCCTTTTTTTGTTGGGATATGATATACTCACATCAAAGCAGATTTAACTGAAAGCTTGCTGGGAAAACAGACAGCAACGGATAATAACCTGAGAAAGAGGCAGAAGTATGAAGTCATTGGTAATAGCAGAGAAGCCATCTGTAGCAAGGGATATTGCAAGAGTACTCCATTGTACCCAGAAGGGTAACGGAATCCTTGAGGGCAAAGAATATGTTGTAACATGGGCCCTGGGACATCTTGTGACACTTGCAGATCCGGAAGAATATGATAAGAAATATATGAAATGGGATATGGAAACTCTGCCGATGATGCCGGATAAAATGAAACTTGTCGTTATCCGACAGACTTCCAAACAATATCAGGCAGTGAAGACACAGCTGTTCCGAAAAGATATCGGTGATATCATCATTGCAACCGATGCCGGAAGAGAGGGAGAACTGGTTGCCCGCTGGATTCTGGATAAGTCCGGATGTCACAAACCAATTCGCCGTCTGTGGATATCTTCAGTAACCGATAAAGCAATTCGTGACGGATTTCACAATCTGAAAGACGGCAGAGATTATGATAATCTTTATCGTGCGGCAGTTGCCAGAGCAGAGGCAGACTGGCTGGTTGGAATCAATGGAACAAGAGCGCTGACCTGTAAACATAATGCACAGCTTTCCTGCGGGCGTGTACAGACACCGACACTTGCAATCATTGCGAGAAGAGAAGAAGAAATACGTAAGTTTAAACCAGAGGATTACTTTGGAGTAACTTTGCAGGCTGGTGGAATACAGTGGACCTGGAAAGATGCGAAGAACGGAAGCTATCGAACTTTTCAGAAAGAGCGTGCGGAGGAGATCCAGAAGAAGATTTCCAATACGGATCTGGAACTTGTATCTGTGGACAGAAAACCTAAGAAAACAATGGCTCCCGGACTTTATGATCTGACGACTCTGCAGCGGGAAGCAAACCAGAAATATGGATTTTCCGCAAAAGAAACACTCAATATCATGCAGAGATTATATGAGAATCATAAGGTGCTTACGTATCCGAGAACGGATTCCCGTTATATCGGCAAGGATGTTGTCCCGACGATCAAAGAGAGACTGAAAGCCTGTGGAACCGGCCCATATCGAAAACTTGCCGGTGCGCTGCTTACTAAACCAATCCATACAAACGGAAGTTTCGTGGATGATAAAAAGGTCAGTGACCATCATGCGATCATTCCGACAGAGCAGTTTGTACAGCTGGATCATATGACAAATGAAGAGCGCAAAATCTATGATATGGTTGTGCGGAGATTTTTGAGTGTTCTTTATTCTCCATTTGAATATGAACAGACTTCCATGGAAGGGAAGGCAGCGGGACAGAGTTTTGTGGCAAGTGGCAAGACGGTTGTGAGTGCTGGCTGGAAAGAAGTTTACGAAGGCGGAAGCACGGACGATGACGAAGAAGAGCAGACACTGAAAGACCAGAAGCTTCCGGTATTGAAACAGGGAGAGAAGCTTCCGATAGGCAGTGTTCGTCTGACAACAGGTAAGACCAAGCCGCCGGCACATTTTACTGAGGCAACGCTTCTGGCGGCAATGGAGAATCCGGTGAAATATATGTCCTCAAAAGATACACAAGCAGCAAAGACGCTGGGAGAAACCGGTGGACTTGGCACAGTTGCCACCAGAGCAGATATTATTGAAAAACTTTTCCACACTTTCCTTATGGAAAAGAGAGGCAATGAAATCTATCTGACTTCCAAAGCAAAACAGCTTCTGGAACTTGTACCGGAAGAGCTTAAGAAGCCGGAACTGACAGCAGACTGGGAAAAGAAACTGTCTGATATATCCAAAGGCAAACTGAAACAGAAAGTCTTTCTTGATGGAATTCGCGAATATACCAAGGAGATCGTTGTTGAGATCAAGACAGGAACAGGAACCTTCCGTCATGATAATCTGACGAATAAGATCTGTCCGAACTGTGGTAAACGAATGCTTGCAGTAAATGGCAAGAACAGTAAGCTGCTGGTGTGTCAGGACCGTGAATGCGGATACAGAGAGACAATTTCACGTACAACAAATGCACGATGTCCGAAATGTCACAAGCGAATGGAGATGCTGGTCAAAGGCAAAGAAGAAACATTTGTATGTGTATGTGGATATAAAGAGAAACTGTCATCTTTCCAGGCCAGAAGAACCAAAGAAGGAGCCGGTGTCAACAAAAGAGACGTACAGAAATATCTGAAAAAACAGCAGAAAGAAGCAGCAGAACCAGTAAACAATGCGTTTGCACAGGCACTTTCCGGGATTAAACTGGATTAAATTTCTGCCGGAAGTTTCACAGATAATAATAGAATAAGGTAAAAATAGAACTGCTGTAAAGGGCAGTAATAAAAAGGAGTGTGGGCTTTATGAAGTTACAGAAATATCAGAAATGTTCAAAAGTAACCCGTGGACTGAGAAAAGCAGAATTTGTACTGAAAAATGCCCGTATTGTGAATGTTTTTACCAGAGAGATCCTGGAAGGTGATATTGCGATTCAGGATGGAATGATCGTTGGAATCGGAAACTACCAGGGTGAAGAAGAAACAGATCTGGGCGGCAGGTATGTCTGTCCGGGATTTATAGACAGTCATCTGCATCTGGAATCTACACTTGTGACTCCGGCAGAGCTGGTAACAGTGGCGTCCAGGCATGGAACGACAACGTTTATCGTAGATCCACATGAATCGGCCAATGTGTCCGGATTAAAGGGCATTGATTATATTTTGAATCAGACAGAAGACGTGGATGCCAATGTTTTTGTTATGATGCCATCCTGTGTTCCGGCAACTGCGATCGACGATAATGGATGCACGCTTACTGCACAGGATATGGAACCTTATCTTTCAAAAAAAAGAATTCTCGGACTGGGTGAAGTCATGGACTACATATCAGTTGTAAAGGGTGATGAAGCCATGCACCGGAAACTGGAACTGTTCAGTGATAAAGTCAGGGATGGACATGCACCATTTCTTTCTGATATGGATCTGCAGGCATATGCGATGGCCGGAATTGCTACAGATCATGAATGTTCAGATTTTGCATATGCGATGAAAGAGCGTCGAAATGGCATGATCGTACATATTCGTGAAGGGAGTGCTGCAAGAAATCTGAAAGCAATTGTGAATGGAATCGTAGAGAATCAGATGAATGGAGAGGGATTCTGTTTCTGTACAGATGATAAACATATCGAAGATATTGAAAAAGAAGGTCATATCGACCATAATGTACGTAAGGCTATCGGACTCGGAATGAATCCGATAGATGCAATCTGTATGGCAACCATCAATTCTGCAAAATGTTATGGATTAACACATCTTGGGGCGATTGCACCTGGATATCAGGCAGATCTGCTTGTTGTGGATAATCTTGAAAAGATGACGATCCAGGATGTTTACTATAAGGGCAGAAAAATTGATCAGGACGGAGAGATCATTGTAAAAGAATGTCCATCAGAACTGAAAAATACAGTTCATGTTGGAGAATTCTCAAAGGAAGACTTGCGGCTGGAATCTCCGGATGGTATATTCAATGTAGTCGGAATGCAGGAAGGTGAAATTACAACTGTCCGTAAAAATGTACAGATACTTCATGAAATGGGAGTATTCACCGCAGATGAACAGTATCAGAAGATTGCGGTGGTTGAAAGACACAAAGCAACTGGAAAAACGGGCGTCGGTGTTGTGAGCGGATTTGGTATTCATGGTGGTGCGATTGCGTCAAGTGTATCCCATGATTCTCATAATATCATTGTAATTGGTGACAATGATGAAGATATGTATCTTGCTGTACAGGAACTGATCCGTACGCAGGGCGGTTATACACTGGTTGCAGATCATCATGTATATGATACACTGGAACTTCCGGTAATGGGACTGATGAGTGATGCAGGTTTTCAGTACAGTCATAGAAAACTGGAACGAATGATCCGCAAGGCGCACGAGATGGGTGTGCCGGATGCTATGGCGCCATTTATCACTCTGTCCTTTATGGCTCTGCCGGTCATTCCAGAGATACGCGTTACTCCACGGGGAATCTATAATGTGTGCAGCGGTGAGTTTTATCAGAATTAAAGACAGATAAGTGATTACAGATTCATGGTAATCATTGCAACAATACAAACAATAAAAGAGGAGCAGCAGTTTATTATGCCAGTATTTGATTTCAGCAACAGCAAAACAGAAAAGAAAGATCCGGAATGTACTTATACGACGTTCCAGTCGAATGAAAAAGTACCGTCACCGGAGAAACCGATCCTGATCATTGATAATAAAAGTCGTCAGTGGAAGCATCATTCCTGTGGTGTCTTTTCCAATCCAAACCAGAAATCTTCTTTTGAATTCAAAGAACAGGACGGTGTTTTCCCGGCAGATATTCTCAAAATTGATGCACGTTTTGTGAGCCTCGTAAAATGGCTGGGCGAAAACCATATTAGTGTACGATTATCTGGACAGAATACAGAAGATGGATATGCAATCTATAAGATTCGTGAAACTGCGTTTGGGGGAGCCGGAAAACTTTCAGCAGAAGATGGATTCCTGCAGTTTATGATCGAACGTCTTCTGGCAAGTAATGCACCGACAGAGCTTCCGGATGGAGATGAGGAAGATGAAGACGGCGATGATATGAAGCTGACCAGTATTCAGAGCATCACGGATTTTATGACCTGTGCAGGAAGGACCATGCCGGATAATATCCGTCTCTGGGCAAGAAGAAACCTTGCTGTTGCGAAATCTCATGAGGTGTCGCAGGAAGAACGCAGACATGCACAGAGAGCACTGTCCATTATGATGAATATTCAGTGGAAAAATAACTATTTTGAATCCATTGATCCAGTAGAGGCGCGCCGTATTCTGGATGAAGAACTCTATGGAATGGAAAAAGTAAAACAGAGAATCATTGAGACGATCATTCAGATTAACCGTACGCATACACTTCCGGCATACGGGCTGCTTCTGGTTGGTCCGGCAGGAACCGGCAAATCCCAGATTGCTTATGCAGTTGCACGTATCCTGAAACTTCCGTGGACAACATTGGATATGAGTTCCATTAATGATCCGGAGCAGCTTACCGGAAGTTCCCGTGTCTACGCCAATGCAAAGCCTGGAATCATTATGGAAGCATTTTCCATGGCAGGCGAGTCCAATCTTGTATTTATTATCAATGAGCTGGATAAGGCAACCAATGGCAAGGGAAATGGTAATCCGGCGGATGTACTTCTGACACTCCTTGATAACCTTGGATTTACAGATAACTATATGGAATGTATGGTTCCGACTGTCGGTGTTTATCCGATTGCGACAGCCAACGACAAAGCACAGATCAGTGCTCCGTTAATGTCCCGTTTTGCGGTCATTGAACTTCCGGATTACACAGCAGAAGAAAAGAAAGTTATTTTCTCCAAATTTGCACTTCCGAAAGTATTGAAACGCATGAGCCTCAAAGAAGAAGAGTGCGTAGTGGCTCCGGATGGACTTGATGCAGTGATCGAGCAGTTTGCTGATACGACTGGTATCCGTGATCTGGAACAGGCGGCAGAACACATTGCTGCAAATGCTCTGTATCAGATTGAAGTAAATCATGTATCTTCTGTGATTTTTGACGCGGATATGGTGAAGAAGTTATTTGAATAAAATCAGTAAATACTTATTTCATACACAGTAACTAAAATTTTACTCCAGAATGTAAAAATATACTTGCATTCTGGAGTTCTTTTTGTTATACTACAAAAAGTTTCATAAGTAGATTTTTATGAAATGTTTTATAAATTTCATAACTGGTTCGAAACCCTCCCAGTATAAAAAACTAGGTCATGCAGGTATCTTCCGATCGTCGATACCTTTTTCTGTGGAGGATTTTTATAAAAATCACCTGGAAGAAGGAAAGGTTGGAAGTTTTTTTATGCATAAAATTGTTATAGACTGTGATCCGGGAATTGACGATGCACTTGCGATTATGCTTGCTGCAAATTCTCCGGAAATTGATATTCTGGCAATCACAACAGTATCTGGTAATGTGCCATCTGATATGGGGGCGGCTAATGCGCGAAAGGTTCTTAAGCAGCTTGGCAGAATGGATATTCCAATCTATATTGGAGAAGAAGTTCCGCTCCGGGAAGAATACATTGATGCGAGGGATACCCATGGGATGGATGGACTTGGAGAAAGCTTTCTTCCGGAAGTGGAAAGTGAATATGAGAAGAAGAATGCGGTTGATTTTCTGACAGAACTTCTGGAGAGAGAAAAAATATCCATTATCGCACTTGGTCCGATGACGAATCTGGCAAAAGTATTTTCGAGAAAGCCGGAACTGATCGCTAATGTAGAAGAGATGGTATCCATGGGAGGAAGTTTCAAGAGTCATGGAAATTGTTCGCCGGTAGCTGAGTATAATTACTGGTGTGATCCGGATGCAGCTGCCGTTGTGTATGATCTTTTTGCAAAGGCAGGAAGCAAGATTCATATGATTGGACTGGATGTAACGCGTGAAATTGTCCTGACACCGAACAGGCTGGAATATATGTGCCGCCTGGATCCGGAGATGGGAGAATTTATTCGTAAGATCACAGGATTTTATATGGATTTTCACTGGGAACAGGAGGGGATTATTGGTTGCGTGATCAATGATCCACTGGCAGTGGCATATTTCATTGACCGATCCATGTGCGATGGATTTGATAGCTTTACAGTCGTTGCAACTGACGGAGTTTGTCGTGGTCAGACTGTTGTAGATTCTATGAACTTCTGGAAAAAAGAACCGAATAGCAGGATTCTTACAGAAACAGATTCTGAAAGATTTTTTGCATTTTTTATGGAACGTGTACTCAGAAAAAATGATGGAAGCAGATGGAAGAAGGATGAATTTAAACTTCTGCATGAGCTGTAAAGAGGTGACAGAATGAAGATAACAATGAAAAGAAACAAAAAAGATTATTCAGAAAACAAGATCAATGTTTACCAGATCTGTCTGGTGGCACTGGCAGTAGGAATCAATATTGTCGGGGGACAGATTGCACTCTTTATGAAACTGCCGGTTTATCTGGACAGCATTGGAACTATTCTGACAGGCGCAGTTCTGGGACCGTGGTTTGGTATGCTGCCGAACCTGATCAGTGGAATTTTTATGGGTATGACAGTGGATATCTATTCGTTGTATTTTGCACCTGTGGGTATGATCACAGGTATCATGAGTGGACTTGTTTTTCGTAAGTTATCCGTAAAGAAAGTAAAAGTGCTGTTTGCTGCAGCACTGATCACTGTACCGGGAACGATTGTAAGTTCTGTGATTAATGCAGTATTGTTTGGAGGTGTGACCTCATCAGGATCTTCGATTCTGGTCCAGCTTCTTTCCAGAACACCGCTTGGACTGACCGGAAGTATCTTTGCAGTACAGTTTCTGACGGATTATCTGGACAGATGCATTTCTGTATTTGCGGTAAGTGTATTTGTGACGATGCTCGGTGGAGAATTGCGACAGAGACTGATGGGGAATGTGCATAACAGAGCAATATAAAAGAAAAGAGGAGTAGTCACACGAAAATTGTGTGAGACACTCCTCTTTTTTGCATCGCTTAAGAAAGAATTGTCGATTTGCGATGCAGTATGCCTTTTATAATATGAATCAGCAGAAGCTCTTGAGCCAGTTGACCAGAGAATCGTGCCATATATTGTCGTAAACTGTTTTCTTCATCTGATCGGTGACAGAACCGTTGGTTGCCATCTTTGCGAGGATGCCAGCCTGGAGCTCTTCGATGGACATATCTTCCGGAGCTTTGTTCGGATCGAAATTGACAGGCTCTTTTTCAGCAGAAGCAGGAGTTTCATCGGTATCTTCTTTTGTATTTGCAGCTTCCGGTACAGAGGCGGCAGGGGTTGCTTTGGTTTCTGTAGAGCCTTCGTTTTTGACTTCTTCCTGAGTAACAGGTGTTTCTTCAACGATAGAGTCCTTGTTTTCAGAAAATGTTTCAGGAACAGATGTTTCTTCTGATGGTATCCAGATTTCGCCACTGTTTGCACCCACGCGTACATTGATGTGTCCACCTTCTACAGAAACTTTCTGCCCGGTCAGTGTGCCAATATATTCAACAGCATTTCCGGCAGGAAGATTCATCCAGGCATCGTTGTCGTCATTGTTGACAGTCACAATCACACGCACGCTGTCCAGATCACGTGCAAATGCAAACTGACGATTGGTAAGCTGCAGTTCTGTGTAGCTTCCATAGCTCAGAGCAGGTGTATTCTGTCTGATCTTACCAAGAGCTGCAATGAGAGCAGTGAAAGGATTATCACTGAGGGCAGATTCGTAATCTTCAAGATTAAGTGCCGGCCTCAGACTGTCATCGGAAGAGCGTTCTTTACGTCCTTCGATCCCAAACTCAGAACCATAATAAATACTTGGAACGCCCGGAAGGGTATAGAGCAGAATATGAACCGGAGTAAAGTGCGCCTTATTGGATAGCTTTGTATAGATTCTTTCTACATCGTGGTTATCAACGAAATTATAAAGATCCAGATTTCCCATATTCTGGAGATATTTTACCGTATGGGCGATCTCGAAATAGTTGTGATCATTATGTCCGCTATAAAGTGCTTTGTGCAGAGCATAGTTTGTAACACTGTGCAGAGTCTCTCCATTTACCCAGAGACTGTAATCTCCATGAATTACTTCGCCCATCAGCCAGAAATCCGGTTTGACTTCTTCTGCAGTACGGCGGAGCGCACGCATGAAATCAAAATCCAGTACATCGGCAGCATCCAGGCGGATTCCATCTACATCAAACTCAGAAACCCAGTAACGGATCACATCACAGATATAATCCTGAACTTCTGGATTTCTCTGGTTTAATTTGACAAGCAGATTGTATCCACCCCAGTTATCATAGGAAAATCCATCGTTGTATTCATTGTTTCCCCAGAAATTTACATTACAATACCAGTTCAGATATCTGGAATTTTCACGATTCTGCTGAATATCTTTGAATGCAAAGAAATCGCGTCCGGTATGATTGAATACACCATCAAAAATTACTTTGATTTTTTTGTCATGACAGGCTTTTACAAAAGCAGTCAGATCTTCGTTTGTTCCAAGACGGGAGTCCAGTTTCTTGTAATCTGTTGTCTCATAGCCATGGCCGACACTTTCGAAGAGCGGTCCGATATACAGGGCTGTGCATCCGATTTCTTTGATATGGTCGATCCATGGAAGAAGAGTGTTCAGGCGATGTGCCGGTTCTGTGTACTCATTCTGTTTGGGAGCACCGGTAAGGCCAAGTGGATAAATGTGATAAAAAATAGCTTCGTTATACCAACTCATGTCTCATCATCTCGTTTCGTAGTATTTTCTTTTTCATATTTAAATAAAATGTATCTCACCGGGAGATAAAAATTATGGGGCTGTCGTTAAACGGCAGCCCCTGGATTTTGTTATTTAATATGAAATTATAACTGAGGACCAGCAGCAACAAGTGCTTTACCAGCAGCATTTCCTTCGTATTTAGCGAAGTTCTTGATGAATCTTGCAGCAAGATCTTTAGCTTTTTCTTCCCACTGAGCAGCGTCTGCATATGTGTCACGTGGATCAAGAATTCCTGTATCAACACCTGTCAGTTCTGTAGGAACTTCGAAGTTGAAGTAAGGAATTGTCTTTGTAGGAGCGTTGTTGATATCTCCGTTAAGGATAGCATCAATGATACCACGAGTATCTTTGATGGAGATACGTTTTCCAGTTCCGTTCCATCCTGTATTAACGAGGTAAGCTTTTGCTCCGCTCTTTTCCATTTTCTTAACAAGCTCTGCTGCATATTTTGTTGGATGCAGTTCCAGGAATGCCTGGCCAAAGCAAGCAGAGAATGTAGGTGTAGGTTCTGTGATTCCACGCTCTGTACCAGCAAGTTTTGCTGTGAATCCAGACAGGAAGTAGTACTGTGTCTGAGCTTCTGTCAGGATAGATACTGGCGGAAGTACACCGAATGCATCTGCGGACAGGAAGATTACGTTCTTAGCTGCCGGTGCAGAAGAAATCGGGCGAACGATTTTTTCGATATGATCGATCGGGTAGGAAACACGAGTGTTTTCTGTTACGCTCTTATCAGCGAAGTCGATTTTTCCATCTTTATCAACAGTTACGTTCTCAAGAAGAGCGTTACGTTTGATTGCGTTGTAGATGTCTGGTTCAGAATCTTTGTCAAGGTTGATAACCTTAGCGTAGCATCCGCCTTCGAAGTTGAATACACCGTTGTCATCCCAGCCGTGTTCGTCATCACCGATGAGGAGACGTTTCGGGTCTGTGGAAAGAGTTGTTTTACCTGTTCCGGAAAGTCCGAAGAAGATAGCGGTGTTTTCACCGTTAAGGTCTGTGTTGGCGGAGCAGTGCATAGCTGCGATACCTTTCAGTGGCAGGAAGTAGTTCATCATAGAGAACATACCTTTCTTCATTTCTCCACCGTACCATGTGTTAATGATAACCTGTTCTTTGGATGTAATGTTGAACATTACAGCTGTCTCAGAGTTCAGACCAAGTTCTTTGTAGTTTTCAACTTTTGCTTTGGAAGCATTGTATACAACGAAATCTGGCTCAAATGTTTCAAGCTCTTCAGCTGTTGGCTGGATGAACATGTTTGTAACAAAATGTGCCTGCCAAGCAACTTCAACGATGAAACGGATAGCCATACGAGTATCAGCGTTAGCACCGCAGAATGCGTCAACTACGAAAAGTTTCTTATTGGAAAGTTCTTTTTTTGCAATTTCTTTACAAGCGTTCCAAGCTTCCTGTGTTGCAGGATGGTTGTCGTTCTTGTATTCATCAGAAGTCCACCAAACTGTATCTTTGGAGTTCTCATCCATAACGATGAATTTATCTTTAGGAGAACGTCCTGTGTAGATACCTGTCATAACATTAACAGCGCCAAGTTCTGTTTCCTGGCCTACTTCAAATCCTTCAAGACCTGCTTTGGTCTCTTCCTCGAATAATACTTCGTAAGAAGGATTGTACACAATTTCAGTTGTTCCTGTGATGCCATACTTAGTTAAATCGATTTTTGCCATCTTACATTTACCTCTCTTCTTTAATAGAGCCATCTATATGCTGACTTCTTTAACATCTAAGAAGTGGAACGTTCCAACTTCTCATAGAGTTAATTATACATAATTCATCAATAAAAGCAATAAAAAAACAATGAAATTTTTAAAAATGATAATAATTTAACATGATACCAGAGGAGAAAAGAAATTTTATCTACATAAGTTTACTTATTTGTTGATAAAATAAAAAAATCATCTACAGGATCAAAGTTTCCTGTAGATGATGATAAAGTAAGTAATCTCCGCGATGGATGTGATGATCCAGGAGAACAGATACAGAAGAAACAGTGCTGGGATGGTATGAATCCAGGCAAATACGGTGTAGATCCATACGATACGGAACACGCAGGATCCCATGATGATAATGATTGTCGGGATGATAGTCTTTCCGATTCCGCGCGAAGCCGCGATCGTGCAGTCCATAAAAGACGAAAAACAGTACGAAAATGCCATGATTTTGATTCGCTGCATGCCGGCGTCAATGACTGCTGCATCCGTGGCAAACAGAGACAGGAACTGATGTCCGAAGATAAAGAGGAGCAGTCCAAGGATCAATCCGATCGTGAATGAATAAAACAGACTGATAAAGTAACTTCTGAGGACTCTTTTTTTATTTCCGGCGCCATAATTCTGTCCCATGAAGCTGGAACATGCAATGTAAAACGCATACATGACATTGTAAATGATCGTGTCGGCATTGGTGGCGGCGGCACTGCCGGAAACCATGTAAGTATCAAAAGAATTGACTCCACTCTGTACAAACAGGTTTGCAATCGCGAAGATTGCATTTTGAATACCGGCCGGGATACCGATGACCAGAATGTCAATACATGCTTTTTTGTGAAAACGGATTTTTTTCAGTGAAACATGACATTCATCTTTTCGGCGGAGCAGATGTACCATGATGAGCATTGCAGAAACATACTGTGCGATCGCAGTGGCGATGGCAACACCTGCTGCGGCCAGATGTAATACAACGACAAAAAAAAGGTTCAGAATGACATTCAGCACACCGGCGGCAGCCAGATAATAAAGTGGCCGTTTTGTATCCCCACGTGCACTTAAGACACCGTTACCAAAGTTATACACACCCATGGCAGGAAGTCCGATCGCATAAATCTTCAGATAAAGAGATGCCTGTCCGATCAGATCATCTTTGGTGTGTAGCAGTTTCAGCATTCCACCGGAAAAGAAGAAACAGACAGCGCCTACCAACAGTCCCATCAATGCACACAGAACAAGTGCTGAATGAACGGTATCTTCTGTATTCTGACGATTTCCGGAACCAAGTGCATGGGCAGTCCGTACATTTACACCGCTGCCCATTCCGATCAGAAATCCGACAAATAAAGTAACCAGCAGGGTGGTGGAGCCAACTGCTCCGAGTGCTTTGTAATCCGCGAACCGACCGACAACGGCAACATCACTCAGGTTAAAAACAACTTCCAGAAGCTGTGAGCACATCAGCGGAATGCTGAATAAAAAAATATTTTTCCACAAAGAACCCGTTACCATCTCAATGGAACGGGCCTTTTTCTTCGTATTTTTACACATAAAGAACTCCCCAGTAACTCAAAAATTTCTCATCCTGTTATAAGATACGCCTCTTGTTTTGGAAAGTAAAGTACCTATGAAACAAAATGATCAGGATTCCTGTTCATGATATTTCTTTCGGTATTCACCGGGAGTCATACCGTAGGTTTTCTTGAAGGTACGCATAAAATGTTCCGGACTGTCATATCCGACAAGTTTACAGATCGCGTTGTTACTTAAAGAACTTTCACGCAGTGCGCGGCATGCCTGATTCAGCTTGATGTTTCGGATGATCTGAAGGAAAGTCTGACCGGTTCCCTCTTTGATTAGTGTGCTGAAATGTGAGGTACTGTAACCAAAATGTGCAGCAGTATCACTGAGTGTTGCTGTCTGATAGTGATGGTTCAGGTAATTCAGAATCTCCGTCATGGAATTGCCGGAGGTATCTTTCGTAAGAATGGATTCGATATCATTCTCATGGTAGCGCAGCAGCATCGCCCAGAACAGTATCAGTATGGAATTAAGAAATGTATAGCTGTATTTTTCATGGGCGAGATATTCTATATACATGGTTTCAAGCATATCACAGATTCTGACGTCATTACCCGTGTGAAAAATCAGATAATTTCCCTCGGTCTTACGGTAAAGCACATGAGCAAAAAACTGTGCCAGGGCATTGTCAGCAGTCAGAGCCTGAAAGAAGGTTGACTGGAAAGTTGTACCACGAATCAGGATATTAACAGCAATACTGTCATCAAAAACTCCCACACTGTGTTTCGTATGTGGCGGGATGATGCAGATATCACCAGTATGCAGAGTATGGGAAATTCCCTGGATCGTTGTCTGAGCGGTGCCGTCATAGATACAGAGAATCTCAAAAAATTCATGCTCATGAACAAACAGAGGTGTATAACGGTAGTGTTTTGCAAACATGATATTTCCGGTCAGATTACCAAAAAGATCTTTTTCTTCCATATAAGGATACCAGGCTTCCGTGCGCAGTTCCGGTACAAAAAGATGATGGTCAGAGATCAGGTCACGGTCCAGCCCAAGACAATAGTCATGAAAAGTCGTTGGGTGATTTTTTTCTTCAAAATACATGTTTTTATAAAAAATTTCATCCTCGTCATAATGGTGAAGATAATTTCGAAATTTGTCTCTGGTAAGCTTCATAATTTCCCTCAAAAAATTCAGTCTGTAACAATTGTTTCCTATATAATAAATACAGAATTGTTGTCTGGTGAACTCAGTATAGCATTTTATCTGTCGAAAAAAAAGTCAGTGTTTTACAAAAAAAATCACAATTGGAGGAAGTATAAAAAAGAAGTAAAGTGATGCTAGAAATAAATTGATATTAATGGAAGGAGAGTAAACATATAATGGCAGAGGTAAGTATTGATCTTAATATGGTTCGAGTGACCAATGAAGATTTTGTAAAAAAAGCAGAAGCATGTGTACCTGAACTTCTGAAAACAGTAGTTCGTCCGGTTGCTATCGTAGATATCGTGAAAACAGAGGATATTTATCCGAAAGTTCAGAAAGCAGATGACATCGAAAATCTTTCTTCTTATCATCTTGCAAAAGGCGACAGGATCTGTCTGGATTTCGGAGATCATCAGGTAGGCTATGTTACCCTGAAGCTGAACTCCGTAGGAAGTCCGCAGGATTCACCGGCATTTTTCAGACTGAAATTCGGTGAGATCGCAAAAGAAATGACCGAGGATTCAAAAGATTATGACGGATGGATCAGCCGTGGATGGATTCAGGAAGAATTTATCCATATCGATGTCCTTCCGGCAGAACTGAAACTTCCAAGAAGATACGCATTCCGTTATATGGAGATCGAGGCAATCGACACCTCTCTGAAATGGCAGATGGTAGTGGAAGATGTATACTGCACCAGTGTTTCTTCAGTCCGCATGGAAGATGTGAAACCGGTAGAGAGTGATGACGAAATGATCCGTAAACTGGACAGAGTCAGCCTTCGTACCCTGCACAACTGCATGCAGTCCGTATTTGAGGATGGACCGAAGAGAGACCGCCGTCTGTGGCTCGGAGACTTAAGACTTCAGGCACTTGCAAACTATGAAACATTCCATAACATGGATCTCGTAAAACGATGCCTGTACCTGTTTGCAGGGCAGACAAAAGATAATGGTCAGGTAAGTGCCTGCCTGTTTACAGAGCCGAAATTCATCGTAGATGATACCTTACTTCTGGACTATTCCATGTTCTTTGGTGCAACACTTTTGGATTACTATGAAGCATCCGGAGATAGAGAGACTCTGGAAGATTTAAGTAAATGCGCTTACCGTCAGATGGAGATCGCAGGAGAGCAGTTTGATGAAAAACATCTGATGAAAAATGGCGAAGGATTCTGGGGATTCATCGACTGGACTGACGGATTGAACAAACAGACTGCTATGCAGGGTGTTTACATCTACTGTGCAAAAAAGTACAGAAGATTGCAGAAATCCTCGGAGATACAGAAAAAGCAGAAGAGCTTAAAAAAGAAGCAGAAGAAAAGACTGCAGCAGTCAGAAAATATCTTTTGGATGAGAAAACAGGCCTGTTTGTAAGTGGCGAAGAAAAACAGATCAACTACGCAAGTCAGGTATGGCTGATCCTTGCAGGTGCAGTCAGCATTGAAGAAGGCAGAGCAATGCTTGATAAGCTGGATGAGCTGAAACCGGAAAAAGGAATGGTCTCTCCATACATGAACCATCATTATGTAGAAGCACTTTTGATGTGCGGCAAAAAAGACCAGGCAATGGATTATATGAAATATTACTGGGGCGGCATGATCAATCACGGTGCGGATACTTTCTGGGAGCTCTACAATCCGGAAAATCCGGCAGAGTCTCCATATGGAAGCAGCATTGTAAACAGCTACTGTCATGCATGGAGCTGCACACCGACCTATCTTCTGAGAAAATATTTTAACTAACTGGAAAAGGAGCCAGATTATGGTAAAATTAACAGTAAAGATCGTATCCATGCAGGATGCGGACAAATTTAATAAACTTTGCAGTAAATTTGACTGTGATATGGATCTGCAGAGTGGTAAATACTATGTAGACGCAAAATCTATTATGGGGATCTTCAGTCTGGATTTAAGCAAGCCGCTCATACTGAATGCAGATACAAATGATGAACATCTCATAAAAGAAACATTTGCAGACTTTATCGGAGAGGAATAATCATGACACGTACTTTAAAAGAAAGAACATTTTCCGGAACCACAAATCCGGAGATACAGCCATGGGAAACAGAACACCGCAAACTTGCCCGTCGTGCCGCAACAGAAGGAATCGTTCTCCTGAAAAACAAAGAGGGTATTCTCCCGCTGAAAGCAGGAAGTACAGTTGCCCTTTATGGTGCAGGCGCAGGAAAGACGATCAAAGGTGGAACTGGTTCCGGTGATGTGAATGAACGAGAAAAAGTTTCTATCTGTCAGGGTATGAAGAATGCCGGTTTTCAGATAACCACCGAAGACTGGATCAACAGCTATGACAAAATTTATGATCAGGCACGTCAGGACTGGAAGAAGGACATTCTCTCCAGAACAGGCGAAGGCGCAAATACGATGGATTTCTTTTCTGTTTACAGTACAACACCATTTATCATGCCGGCGGGTGACCCGATCCGGAAACCGACAAAAGGGGAAAATACAGATACAGCAATCTATGTACTCAGCCGTATTGCCGGTGAAGGAGCAGATCGTACCGCAGATAAAGGCGACTATTATCTGAAGGATGAAGAATATGAGATGCTGGCAGATATCTGTGCATATTATCGTGATGTGATCGTGGTGATCAATGCCGGTGCTCAGGTGGATCTTTCTTTTATGGATGAACTTGAGAATATCAAAGCACTTCTGACAATCGTGCAGCCGGGAATGGAAGGTGGAAATGCATTTGCAGATGTGGTTTCCGGAAAAGTGACTCCGTCTGGAAAACTGACGGATACATGGGCTTACAAATATGAGGATTACCCGAATTCAGAAACATTTTCCCACAATAACGGAAATGTTGAGACAGAAGTTTATAAAGAAGGCATCTATGTAGGATACCGCTATTTTGATACTTTTGATGTGCCGGTTCGCTATGGATTCGGATATGGGCTTTCCTATACGGAGTTTGAGATATCCGACTACAGTCTGGAAAGTGTAAATGACGGTAAGATCAAAGTGTCTGCACAAGTGAAGAATATTGGTGAAGTTTCAGGCAAAGAAGTAGTACAGATTTACGTTTCACTTTCGGGCGGTATCCTGGAAAAAGAAGCACACCGTCTGGCTGCTTATGCAAAAACATCTGAACTGAAACCGGGTGAAAGCGAAAAAGTATCTCTGGAGATTTCTGTGGATCAGCTGACATCTTATGATGAAAAAAGAGCTGCATGGATTCTGGAGAATGGTTTCTATGGTATCTGGATCGGCAACAGCCTTGCATCTGCAAAACTCTGCGGAGGTGTAAAGCTGGATAAAGAAGTGCTGTTCCGTCAGGTCAAAAATCTGTTTCCACTGAAACAGGAATTAGAAGAGATGGTGCAGGAAGCAGGAAACACGACAGCCCGTGAAAGAGCAGCGGAGCAGCAGGCGCAGAAAGAAAATCTGACAGTTGTGGAACTGCATGCGAAAGATTTTACTACAGAAGTTGTAGAGTACAAGAAAAACAATGCATTATATGAAAAAGAGGCAATGGATTTTGTTGATACGCTGTCTGAAGAAGAACTGATCGATCTGGCAGCTGGAGATCCGGGAAAAGCACAGGGCGGAAACCTTGGTGCGGCAGGAATCTCTGTTCCTGGTTCAGCAGGAGAGACACACAGATGTGCTATCGACAAAGGGCTGGCAAGCATTGTTCTTGCTGATGGACCTGCGGGACTTCGTCTGATGAAATACTATCATGTAAACGAAGGCAGCATTGTTACCATGCCGTTCGAATTCAGCCTGGAGGGTGGACTTTTCTACGATGATTCCAGAGAACTTCCGGGAGAAAGATATTATCAGTACTGCACAGCAATTCCGGTAGGAACTCTTCTGGCACAGACATGGGATGAGAAACTGATCCGTGAAGTCGGTGCGATGATTGGAACGGAGATGGAACATTTTGGTGTGACACTCTGGCTGGCTCCAGGTATGAACATTCAAAGAAATCCGCTTTGCGGAAGAAACTTTGAATATTATTCCGAAGATCCGTATGTGGCAGGAACGATTGCAGCAGCTATGACAGAAGGTGTGCAGTCCAATTACGGATGTGGCACGACCATCAAACATTTTGCATGTAACAACCAGGAAGATAATCGTATGGGTTCCGACAGTGTGGTATCAGAGAGAACACTCCGCGAACTTTATCTGAAAGGTTTTGAGATTGCAGTGAAGGAATCTCAGCCGATGTCCATCATGACGAGTTATAATCTGATTAATGGTGTTCATGCAGCAAATAACTATGATCTCTGTACAGATGCTGCCCGAAATGAGTGGGGCTTTAAAGGCATGATCATGACAGACTGGACAACAACAGAAATTGATGAGAAATGTACAGCATCCGGATGTATGAGAGCAGGAAATGATCTGGTTATGCCGGGATGCTTTGGTGATCATGATAATATGCGTAAAGCGCTGGCTGAGGGAACTCTTAAGATTGAAGACCTGAAGGCTTGTATTGCACGACTGGTAAGTGTGATCTGGAAATCTAATCAGTATCTGCAGTAAAATGGATAATGTGAGAACAGAGTAATAAATGATATGAAAACAAGGCAGGGTAGAGAAAATCTATTCTGTCTTGTTTTTTACGGAATTTTCAGGTGGAACAGATGTGAGAAAGCTTTTGCCGTGAAAACAGGTTTACAGATGAGAGCTTTCGGTATATGATTAAAAATCAGTAAAGAATGTTATTTTGGCTCATATAAAATGGAATAGAAAATTACAGATAAATGGAGGATTCATGGCATACAGAGATTATACAGAATTATATGCATCGCTGCAGAAAGACACAACGATTCTGACGGCACAGATCCGTGCATTGTACAAAGAACTGGATAAAAAATATCATCTTCGAGGAGCGCAGATTCCAATTACATTCGGGTTTGAGACAGATGCGCTGGGGTCTTATACAAGAGCCGGCCACCATGAAAAAGAACATTTCCATTTTTCGTTGCTTTTTGTTGGATACGGAGTAAAAAATCCTCTCAGTAAAGAAGAACGTATGGATCTGTACAAACATGAATATGCCCATTATATGGAGCATCACATCACGATTCCGAGAGAATATCAATGGCAGCCGGGGCTTCACGGAAGTGCCTGGAAATATTGCTGTTCATTGGTCGGAGCTGCACCGACACCGTATTATAAGGCGGGGGAAGCACTGATGAAACACGACTACGAGAAGAAACTGAAAAGTCCGATTCATGATAAAACGGTGGCAATCCGTGATACATATCGCCGGCAGCAGGAGCACAAAAGCAGCCAGGCCAGCATCGTACAGTATGAAGTGGGAGAACAGGTAAAACATCCGAAATTCGGAGATGGATACATTGAAAAAATTGAACAGTCAGCCGGCTCTGTGACACTGCACATCCGGTTTGAAGAGGATGTAAAAGTGATTGACCAGAAGTGGCTGCTGCGGACAAAATATCAGAAAAAAGAATAAGAGCAAGTGGGCATAAATGAAACAATGGAAATGAGAGTGAAGATATGGAGCGACTAATCTTTCATATAGATGTGAACAGTGCGTTCCTTTCATGGGAGTCAGCACGAAGAGTAAAGCAGGGATTGCAGGATTTGAGAGATATTCCGGCATGTATCGGCGGTGATCCGAAAAAGCGTACTGGCATCGTTGTGGCAAAGTCTATTCCGGCGAAAAAATATGGAATACAGACAGGTGAACCGATGGCAATGGCCATTCGAAAATGTCCGGAGCTTGTTATTGTCAAAAGCGATTTTGAACTTTATATCAAATGTTCCAGGGCGTTTAAAGAAATCTGTGCATCGTATGCGCCTGTGATGGAATCTTTTTCTATTGATGAAGTTTTTCTGGATATGACAGGAACTTCACTGATTTATCCAGATCCGATTCAGACAGCTCATGAGATCAAAGATAAGATCAAAAATGAGCTTGGATTTACCGTCAATGTAGGAATTTCCACGAATAAACTGTTGGCCAAAATGGCATCGGATTTTGAAAAGCCAGATAAAGTACATACCTTGTTTCCGAATGAAATACCAGTCAAAATGTGGCCGTTACCAGTACGCGATCTATTGTTTCTTGGCAAGGCATCTGAGAAGAAATTAACAGAATCCTGGAAGGGGGAACCGCTTCGACTGATTGGAGTTGCATTGACGAACCTGACAGATGAAAGTTTTGAACAACTGTCTTTATTTGAAGATAACGAAAAGAAGGAACGAAACAGGAAACTCGATGCGACAATGGATGCGATTCGCCAGAAGTTTGGAAATGACAAAATTACCCGCGCCAGCATCATGAACAGTAATTCAGGAATTGCACGAAAAGCACGTGCACAGATGAAAAATGAAGATGAGAAGCCGGAGTAGAGAAGTAGCAAAGGAATGAGTTAAGTAAACGAATGATAGGAAGCTCCAGAAATACAGTTTAGAAATATAGGAAAGAATTTGAAGTGTATAAGAAACCAGAAGAACTTAAAAACGAGGATAACAAAAATGGAAATATTTGACGTGATAGATAAAGACGGAAATCCAACAGGTGAGACTGTCACCCGCGAACAGGCACATACAGAGGGCATCCCACACCGGACAGCACATATCTGGATTCTTCGAGAAAAAGAAGGGCGTGTACAGGTACTTCTTCAGAAACGTGCTATGAATAAAGACTCTTTCCCGGGAATGTTTGACACCTCTTCAGCGGGACATATCCAGGCGGGTGATGAGCCACTCGAGTCTGCACTTCGCGAACTCGAAGAAGAACTCGGGATTTATGCAACACCGGAACAGCTCCACTTTGCTGGAACCTTCCCGATCTCCTTCGCGAAAGAATTCCACGGAAAAATGTTCCGCGATGAAGAACTCGCATTTGTGTATATTTATGATCAGCCAGTGGATAGCACGGAGCTGATTTTACAGAAAGAAGAAGTAGAAGCCGTAGAATGGTTTGACCTCGAGAAGACTTACGAAGAATGCAAGTACTGCAGAGATACGTTCTGTGTACCGAGTGGCGGATTTGAAGTCGTGAGGAAGTATTTGAGGGAAAATCAATAACAAAAGACTGATAACAGACAGCAGGAAAAGAAGGTACAAAATATGCAGATCAGTTTATTATTAAATGAAACCTTTCGATTGTGACCATGCCGGTAATGGTGGGATTGTATGAGATGTTTGTGTGAGAAAAGAGAATAGTTGAGATGAGAGAGACACTGGCTGCAGTTTGTGTCTTTTTTATTTGATAAAATTGACATTTTTTTGTCAAAATGTTAAAATAATGGAAACCAGAAAACCAAAAAGAGTTTCCGGGTTTCCAAATGGAGGATTGAATGCGGGATAAAATTATTGATGCAACGGTTGAGGAATTTAAACAGAACGGCCTGAAATTTACAATGAATGATCTGGCGAAGCGGCTTGGAATCAGTAAAAAAACAATTTACACAGTTTTTGAAAGCAAACAGGCAGTTCTGGTAGCAGTAGCGGACCGTTATGCGGCAGATTTAAACAGTATGCAGGAAGAACTGGAGGCGGATGTAAGTCTGAATGTAGTGCAGAAACTGGAGAAGCTTTTGTGCGCACTGCCGGAAAAGTATTACAACATTGGACTGAGCCGAATCTACGAACTTGCGGAAAAGTATCCGAAGCCATACCGACATCTGATGAGGTCAGTAAACAATGGATGGGAACAGGCAGAAAAGTATCTTGAAAAGGGCATGGAAGAGGGCATGATTCGAGAAGTTTCCATTCCGGTAGTAATGGCAATGGTAAAAGGCACTGTATATTGTTTTATGGAGTCAGATATTCTGTATCAAAATGAACTGACTTATGAACAGGCAAAAAAAGAAATGGTAGAAATACTGATGAAAGGAATAAAAGCAGGTGGGAAAAGTAAGGATTCTGGAAATTAAAGAGAGCGTGTTTGCGGACAATGACAGACAGGCAGATCAGCTTCGGATCAGACTGAAAGAAAAAGGTGTCTTTCTGATGAATCTGATGTCGTCACCTGGATCAGGAAAGACGACAACTCTGAAAAGAACGATAGCAGCTTTAAAAGATGACCTTCGTATCGGGGTCATGGAGGCGGATATTGATTCAGATGTGGATGCACTTGCAATTGCCGAAACCGGGGCAAAAGCAATTCAGCTGCATACAGGTGGCATGTGTCATCTGGATGCAAAAATGACAGAGCAGGGGATCGAAGGTCTGGGCATTGAAGATGTAGATCTGGCGATTCTCGAAAACGTAGGAAATCTTGTCTGTCCGGCCGAGTTTGACACAGGCGCATCAAAAAATGTAATGATTCTTTCTGTTCCGGAAGGTCATGACAAACCTTTGAAATATCCATTAATGTTTGAAGTATGTGATGCAGTTCTGATCAATAAGATTGATGTACTTCCATACTTTGATTTTGATATGGAACTGGTAAAAAAATACATTCACCAGAGAAATCCAAAAGCGGAGATTTTCCCGGTCAGTGCAAAGACAGGAGAAGGCATAGAAGCATGGACTACATGGCTGAAAAAGCAGGTTACTGACTGGAAATCATAACAAAACAGAAGAGAGAAGGGAAAGGAAAGAGAGATGAAAAAAGAACTCGATAAGGAGCTTTATCCGGATTATGTGTACCCGGAATTTACACCGGATCCGGGTAAACCATTTCGCGAGCCAATTGCGAAACTGGGCAAAAAGATCACAGACCGTATTCCGCAGAAGCTGGGTCTTAAAAAGATCACCAGAAATGATCCGGAGTATTGGGGACTGGCCGGAGTGCTTACTGATGAGGAAGCACTCCTGGCATTGAAGCTTGGGGTAAGAAAGCCAAAAACATTGTCGGAGATCGTGAAAATTTCAGGGCTGGAAGAGAAAAAATGTGAGGCACTTCTGGAAGAAATGTCACGCAAAGGACTTCTCGAATACAACTGGGAAAATGCGGCACATGAGAAGCAGTATGTCCTGCCGATGTATGTACCGGGATGTGCGGAATTCTTTAATATGAATGCAAAAATCCTGGAATCCAACCCGGAAATGGGTACATTTTTTGAACATATGTCCCGTTTGCCACTGGAGAAAATTACTCCATTTGTACCAGAGGGTGGAGCAGGTATTGGCATGCATGTCATTCCGGTAGAAAAAGCAATCGAGATGGAAAATGAATCTGTTGATCTGGAACATATTTCTTACTGGCTCAGTAAATATGAGGGAAAATATGCAGCAAGTCCATGTTCCTGCCGTCGTTCCCGTCTGACACATGACGAAGGATGCGCCGATGATCCGGAAGGATGGTGCGTTGCAGTTGGTGATATGGCAGATTATGTTGTGGAGACACAGAAAGACGGACGTTATATTTCAAAAGAAGAAGCACTGGATATTTTCAGACAGGCAGAAGAAAATGGTTTTGTACATCAGATCACAAACATTGATGGTAAAGATAAGATTTTTGCTATCTGTAACTGTAATGTAAATGTCTGTTATGCGCTTCGTACGTCACAGCTCTTTAATACACCAAATATGTCTCGTTCTGCATATATCGCAAAAGTAGAGAAACAGAACTGTGTCGCATGTGGAAAATGTGTGGAAGCCTGTCCGGCAGGAGCGGTGAAACTGGGACAGAAACT
>PPYF01102825.1_pt1 | contig 29127 bp, 23 predicted proteins | sample 1559871 | NCBI WGS metagenome assembly PPYF01 (sample SAMN08240021, study PRJNA423297) | Human gut metagenome, whole genome shotgun sequencing project.
ACAATGCGTTTCGATGCACACTTAGACAGTGTAGTATGATTCTTTCCAAAAGTCAAGTATCCAAATCAAAAAAATAAGAAATAATCCCAAAAATTGAATTATTTCTTACTCTATTTCACTTAACTCATCATATTTCTATATTCATTCGCCGACATTCCGACAATTTTCTTAAACACTCTAGAAAAATGTGCCATGTCCAAAAATCCTACCTGCTCTGCAATATCACCAATCCGAAGAGACTGATCTTTCAGCAGCTCCTGCGCTTTTGCAATCCTCGTTCTATTCAAAAGCTCGGAAAAATTGTGTCCGGTATGCTTATTCAACAATTTACTCAGATGCCACTGACTCACATAAGTATGCTCTGCCACCTCCAAAAGCGTCAGTCTCTGTGTGTAGTGATTTTCTATATATTTCATTGCATTTTTCACAATAAAACTATTTACCATATCACATTTTTCTTTTGGTTCCTCCGGCTTAGAAATTTTTGCTTTCTTTTCAAGTCTTTGAATCATCGCCTCTACTGCTTCTTCAATCTCTTTCATACTGGAAGGTTTCAAAAGAAACCTCCGGACACCTAGCCGAACTGCTTCCTGTGCGTATTCAAAGTCACGATATCCTGTCAAAATACTAATCTCCATATCGGGAAACTGTGATTTTAGCCCGGCTATCATCTTTAACCCGTCAATTCCCGGCATAGTAATATCAGAAAAAACAATATCCGGCTGATATCGCTTGATAATCTTGCCACCTTCTTCCCCATCGCTTGCCGTTGCAACGATTTTGCAGTTCCACTGCTCCCACGGGAGTGTCTTTGTCAATCCTTCTACGATAATCGATTCGTCATCAACAATTACTACTTTGTTCACTTCTCACACCCTCTGCCTTACATCAACAAAACACCTCTTATTATACATTATACACGTCCCAAAAAACTTGTCAAAACCTTTTCTGCCTCTTTCAGAGAATCCTGTTTAAAAACGCCCCGTCTTCTCCAGACGTTTTCTTACATTCTCCCGGCTGTCCCGCTCCATCTCCACTTTCTTTTCACGTAGCGGAATCACAATCGTTGACACAATATATTCCCCCTCTTGTTCAATACAAAGTCCATACTCTTCTCCATAGATCAGTTTCACCCGCTCGTTAATATTCCGAATCGCAAGCGAGACATGATGCCCCATGTCCTTGGCAATCTCCTCCGGTCTTTGATTCAGCAATATCTCAATTCGTTCTTTCGCCTCTTTTGTGAGCGGTTTTCCACTGTTCATCACCTGAAGATAAACGTTTTCCACATCGCTGTGTATTTTTATCTTAATTATCCCCTCCTTAATTCGTTCAATACCGTGAACGACCGCATTTTCTATCATCGGCTGGAGCACAAGCTGAGGAACTTTGATTGGAAGCAGTTTCTGATCAATCTCCTTCTCCACGGTAAGTCTCTTTCCAAAACGCTTTGATATAATATGGAAATATGCATCCGCACACCGAAGTTCCTGCGAAAGAGTTGTAAGACGCTTTGATTCCCGATTCATATTATAATCAAGCACAACTCCTAAAGATTCAATCATACTCGACACCTCCAGATTGCCCGACATTCTTGCCTGCCAGTTCATCATCTCCAGCGTATTATTTAAAAAATGGGGATTGATCTGCGCCTGAAGCGCCATGATTTTTGCATCTTTCCTTGCCATTTTTTCATCATAAGCATAATCAAACAGATACTTTACCTGTTTTGACATCTTATTAAATGCTTCCCGCAAATACTCAAATTCTATATTCGGCATCTTTTCATCCTGCACAATTGTCCCGATCGCCCCTCGTTCAATCGCTTTTGATGCATTGATCATCTTTGTGATTGGCTTGGAAATATGAATCTTCAAAAAGTAAAACACATATACAAACAGAGGGACCATAAGCAGGATAATAAAGAGAATCACTTTGTAAAACTCGTACACTTCAATATACAACTGTCTATTTGAAGACAGATAGATGATTTCTAAACTATAATACTCCTGGCGATTGCTTCGCATATATCCGCTGTACTCCAGATTATGTATACTGATCTGCTTATACGATTGCCTTCGTCCAAACTGCTGTAAAAGCTCCTTCTCCATTTTCTTCTGCCATTCCTCTTTAATTTCGCCCTGTATCATCACACGATTCTCTACTTGGTTCAGATAAATCGCCGTCTCTTCTGCGATTTCAGGTTGAATATCATGAAACAGTCTGGATACATTCAGCTCAATTGCCAATGTTCCGAATATCCCCTGCACAGAATCCGCATACAGATTTTGCACGATAAAAATACGCCCGTCTATCACGAGCATCTGCGTGTCCAACCTCTCCTGCTTTCTAATTTCTCGAATTGGCTCATGTATATTCTTCATGCAGTCAGGAACTGTACCTTCCTCTCTTACACTATAGCAAAAAGGGACTTCTTTCCCCTTCTCGTAAAACAAAAATGTGTCATAGCTTTGTTCTAGATAGAACAGACGTTCCAGCCGTTTTTCCACCCTCTCACGAAACAGCTCTTCTGACTGCTTCCCGCTTTGATATTCTGTCCATGCATTTTCATATTCTTCATCGTATGCTGCTTTGCACATTTCAATCGCATGATTCAATCTTCCGGAAATCAACGACGAGACATACTCCATCTCATTCTCCACCATAGACTCCGTTTTTTCCATAATTCCCCGCCTGTAAGAACTTGCCACAAACAGGACAATAAAAATAATCGGCACGATCCCGCACAGCACAATAATCCCCATAAGCCGGTTATTCAAAGACTTGCCCCACTCTTTTATTTTCTTCAACACCCGCACTCCTCTATTTCTATTTTTAGCTACATTCCCAATGCCACACACCAAATTGGGAGCGTGATAAGCGATATTATCGTCGTGACAAATATCATTCCCGTAGCATATGTCTCGTCCCCGTCGTATTTCGCTGAAAGCAGCGCCGTTGTAATCGGAGCCGGCATTCCTGCAATGATGACAGCAATCCCACGAAGTAGCGGATCAATGTCCAAAAACATTGTGAGTAAAAAGACAACTCCAGGAATCACAATCAGGCGGACACCTGTATAAAACAACATGGTCCGGTCAATGAGCCCTCTCGGGTTCATCTCTGCCAACATCATCCCTACAAGCATCATGCTAAGCGGTGTATTGCAGCTGCTCAATCCCGAAATGGTCTTCATCAGAAACTCTGGCAATACAACTCCTGTTCCCATTAGTATTGCGCCGATATAAACTGCGATAATACACGGATGCGTCAGCACCTTTTTCAAAATATTTTCTCCCTTCCCTTTTAAAAATACCGATATTCCAACACTCCACATCACAATCCGCACCGGAATCATAAAAATGGAAGCGTAAAACAATCCGCTCGTCCCGTACACACCCTCAATGATCGGATTCCCCAAAAATCCACCATTGGAGACAATCGTCCCATATCGCAGTGTCTTCTTCCTGTCCTGTGGCGCTTTTTTTAACAAAACAGAACTCAGAAAAACACTGACTGCATTGTATCCGACTGACAATAGCAAAATCACGCTGCACGAAATAAGCATTTCCCATTTCCAATCGACAAAAAAGGAATTCAAAATATTGAATGGGAGTGTCACATAGAGACACAGATCCACCATATTTTTCCTTCCTTCTGTCTCGACAATATTTTGTTTTCGTATCAAAAAGCCGATTAAAACAAGCAGAAACATCATCATCTGCATGTTGAGCATATTCTTTAATATCATCTGTTACAGTCCCAGTATATCTGAAATTTTGCCCATCTCTTCCAATGCAATATCAATCAAGTCATCCAGACTTAACTTAGTAAATTCGATGGATTCCATGTAATCGCGGTTCGCACCTGCCGCAAATCTCATCTCATTGAAACGTTTCATAACGGATTTATGTTTTACGCTTGCAATCTTCTTGTCCGGATAAATCTGCGCAACTGCCTTTACAAATCCGCTCATCGGATCCGCCGCCAGCACTGCGTACTGAAGATTCGTCTTTGCTTTCACACCGCATTTTGGATTGTGTGCACAGATTGCGTCATGCAGCACCTTATCGTCCACTCCTTCTTTTTTCAGAATTTCAACAGAAGTAGGTCCGTGTACTTCTGGGTGGTTCTTCCAGTCACAATGTTCTTCATCCAGATCATGCAGCAATCCTACGATTCCCCAAAATTCTTCTTCTTCCGGGGCAAGTCTCTTTGCAATTCCTTTCATAATTGCTTCAACCGCATAAGAATGCTGAATGTAAGCCTCTCCTTTCATATATTTCATTAAAATATTATGTGCCTCTTCTCTTGAAATACTCATTTTTTCAAAACTCCTTTTCCAAAACTCTTTCTCTTTATTCTAATACAAATCTCACTTTCTGTAAATAGTCTTGTTTTTTTTGCCATATTCCTAAGAATTGGCAAATAATGCCAAAAAATACAATTGTATTTTGTCACAATTAGGAGGATAATGAAAATAGTTTGAAAACACACAAATATCTTAGAGAATTAGGAGAATTATTATGCATTACACAGAACCTTACAAGCTTCAATTGAATCTAGAAATCTCCAGTTCAAACATGTTGGAAATTCTAAAACAATTGGCACGTCTTTCAAAAGACAGCAACATTAATACGTCTTTCACACTTCCCGAAGCCATACCTGATATTTCTGGGGAGCCTTTGGAAACTCGTATCGTATCTCTAATACATGAGATTGGTATTCCCTCTCACATCATGGGATATCAGTATCTGAAAGATGCCGTACAGATTACGCTGCACGACAGAGATACACTCAATGCGATTACAAAAGTATTATATCCGGAAGTTGCAATAAAAAACAAAACAACTTCAAGCCGAGTGGAGCGAGCCATACGCCATGCAATTGAAATTGCATTTACCAGAGGAAACTCAGAATTTATCACCTCTTTATTTGGTTACAGTATCAATCCTGCTACCGGAAAGCCTACAAATTCCGAATTCATTGCTGTCATTTCTGATTATCTTCGTATGAAACATCATTAATCTCCCAGACAAAAGAAAAAAATCATCGGTCTCTAAAAAGATTCCGATGATTTTTTCTAATGATTGTTTTTAATATGCCTCTACAATCTCTTTTAATAATTTCCATACATTGTCGATAGACTGCTTGGACACACGCTCTTTTACCGTATGTACATCCATCATATCCGGTCCCATGGAGATAATATCCACGTTTTCCATCTTGCCATCCCAGAATCCACATTCCAGTCCTGCATGAATCGCCTCGATCACTGCCTTCTTTCCAAATAACGCTTCATATTTTTCAATCGCAAGATCACGAAGCGGAGATTCTTTCTTAAACTCCCAGCCCGGATAGTCGCTTGAGGAGATACTCTTTCCGCCAAGTACATCTGCAACTGCTTCGATCTGGCTCTTCACAATGGATTTCTGTGATTCTACCGAACTTCTCACAAGACTTCCGATCACAAGCTTTCCATCTTCTTCTTCCATCACACCTAAGTTTGTAGATGTCTGAACAAGACCTTTCACACCCATTGACCAGCTTATGATACCATTTGGCAAAAGCAGTAACGCATTCTTCACATTCGAAGCTGTCTTTTCTGTGTAAACCATACAGCTGTCCACTTCCGGCTTGACCTCAACGAGAACCTCTACTTCATCTGAGAACTGCAGCTCATTCTGAAATACAGCTTCACATGCTTTCAGGCATTCTGTGAATCGCTCTACATCTTCAGGTCTCACAAAACATTCCATCTTTGCCGAATGACAAATAACATTCATCTTTCCTTTGGCCTCCACTGACCCGATCTCAAAATCAAAATCGTTCAGCGCATAGAGAATTCGTCCTAAAAGCTTGATTGCATTTCCTCTCTCCAAATGGATATCCGCACCGGAATGTCCACCCTGCAATTTGCCAAATGACACTTCCACCGGCACATATGTTCCATGTTTTTCTTCTCTTTCTATAGGAAGCTCAAATGTATTGCGCACTCCACCGGCACATCCGACACAAAAGATTCCCTCTTCTTCCGAATCCAGATTGATTAGCGCCTTTCCTTCCAGCACGCTCATATCCAAATTCTCTGCACCTTTCATGCCGACTTCTTCATCCACTGTAAAAATAAATTCTAACGGTGGGTTCTTGATATCTTTGCTGTCTAAAAGCATTAACGCATAGCAGACTGCAATTCCGTTATCTGCCCCAAGCGTCGTATCTTTTGCATAAAGGAACTCCCCATTATCCAGAACCTCGATTCCGTCCTCATAACGATGATCGGAGTCTTCTGTCTTCACATAAACCATGTCAATATGCCCCTGGAAAATAATGGGTTTTCTGTGCTCTTCTCCCGGAAACGCCGGTTTCTTAATAATGACATTGTTGTATTCATCCTGAATCACTTCGAGATTACGTTCTTTTGCAAACGCCACCAAATAATCACTGATTGCCTGCTCATCTCCGGAAGTTCTTGGTATTTTAGAAATTTGTTTAAAATAAGAAATAATCTTTTCTAAATCTGTCATCTTTACTCCTTAAACTGGTACAACTGTTAATTCTTTACTTAAATTATTCAGTACTTCACATCCGTCTTCTTTAATCAGTACCAAATCTTCAATACGAACACCTGCTACACCCGGAACGTAGATACCTGGTTCTACCGAGAAACACATACCTGGCTTCAATACATTTTCATTGATTCCAGAAACATCACCGTATTCATGAACTTCCATACCAATGTTATGACCTGTTCTGTGTGTAAAATATTCTCCGTATCCCATCTCTGTAATATAATCACGTGCTGCATTGTCAACATCACAATATCTTGCTCCCGGTTTTGCCGCTGCAATTCCACGTCTGTTTGCCTCTAATACAATCTCATAGATCTTTCTTGCTTCGTCAGATACCTCTCCGATAAACACTGTTCTTGTCATGTCTGCACAGTATCCATCTTTGATACATCCGATGTCAAGCACTACCGCATCTCCGACTTTTCCTGTAGAATTGTCTGACTCATGATGTGGGTCAGCTGCATTATCTCCATATGCGATAATTGGCTCAAATGAGTGTCCTTCTGCTCCGAGTTCCAAATATATCTCTAAAAGCTTATCTCCCATCTCAAGTTCTGTATAACCTTTTGACACAAGTGGAATCAGTTTTTCGCACCCAAGATCATTCAATCTGGAAGCCTGTCTCATCAAGTCCTGTTCTTCTGCACTCTTGATCTGACGGATATTATCAACGATAAATGAAGCATTGATATATTCTGTTCCCACTCCAAGCTCCATCAAGCGAAGTAAAAATTTTGCAGGCCAGATTTTGTCAACTCCGATCTTTGTTCCTTTTCTCATGTAACTTGCTAACTTTGCTACACAGTCTTCTGTATCGTCAAAGTAAATAACTTCTACTCCCATCTCAGGTTGTGGGAATAACTTTCCGATAACAAATTTGTGATTTCCTTCCACATCCAGATACAATACCTGCATTCTTTCCATACAGTTTACATAGCGTCCTGTCAGATAATTGATAGATGCCGGGTCTGAAATGAGCAGCTGCTCAATTCCTGTTTCTTTCATTGATTCTAATACTCTGTTTAATTTGTTTTGATCCATGGTTGTACACCTCGTCTTCATTTTTTTAGTCAAATTTATTATAAACTTCCTCTATTTAAAAGTCAATCTGGCATCGGTTGCTTTTCCAAACAAATCGCCTTGCATATAATCAAAAATCATATCTTCTACGAGCTTTAATTCTTCCATCTCCGCCACTCCTTCAAGGCAGACCTCTATCTCCATATCATGGCATATTTTTACTATAAACCGAATAAAATCCAAATCAAAACTGCTGTTGACGACACGACGCACGATCGTCCTGTCCACCTTCACGACATCTACAAGATCGTTTTTCAGCAGACCGATCGATGCGTAATCTGCACCAAAATCATCCAGCATGATCTTCATCCCGCTTTCTTTGATAGCTCGGAAAGCCTGCTCGTAAATCTTCATATCACTAATAAAATAACTGTCCACCACTTCAATTACAATCTTTTCCGGCGAAACCTGTGAGTTTTTTACGATCATTATAATTTCCTGAATATAATTCCAGTCCGAAAGCTGTGCATAAGACACATTCAGATTCAGAGACAGATTCCATCCCTCTGACAGCCATTTTTTCAGTGTCATGCATCCAGTTTGGAACATCCATCGTCCGACTGGATTCAATAGCCTGTTCTTTTCCAAGAATTTACTCAGTTCATCATACTCCATATTTGCAATCTGAGGATTCTCCCACTGCAAAAGTGCCTCCACAGCTATCACTTCCTTCGTCTCACCTTCCACAATCGGTTGATATTTTAAAGAAAATGCTCGAAAATTGTCCGAGATATCTTCCTTTAACAGGCGGAGAATATCCAGCTCTCTGGATCTGTACGCCAACATTTCCTGCGAAAACAGTTCCAGACAATCTCTTCCGTTCTCCTTTGCATATTGCAGCGCATAATCCGCATACTCATACAGATCAACAAAGGAACCTGCATCTTTCGGATATTCTGCATAGCCTGCAGACACTGTCATCAAAAGTCTTCTCTTTCCATTCCCCCTGTAACACTGGCAGCGCGAACGTATGGCATCATACAATTTTTTCACAATTTCTTCATTCGGATATTTCAAAAGAATTCCAAAATGATCTCCTTCCAGCCTGTAGACACGAATCCCTTCTGGAACCAGCTCTAAAATTAATTTTGCCACTGTCTTTAACACCTTATCCCCTGTCTGCCTTCCGTATCCTTCATTGATATTCCGAAATCGGTCAATCCCCACGACAAACATTCCAATCTCACCAAATGCATTCTCTTCCAGCATTTTTGCAAAATCCTCTGAGAAAACTTCACTCGTGTAAAGCGAAGTCAGCGCATCGATTCTCGGTTTTCTGTCAAGTTTACTCAGCACTCCGGCAAACACTGCCGGCTGATTCTTCTCATCCCGCATGAGATATCCCCGACATTTCACCCAGTGATACTCACCATCCCTTGCACGAATCCGAAACTCCACAAGGTGATTATCTTTGCCTGCTTTCCCAATCTCCTTATTCGACAGATAAAACGTTTCCCAGTCATCCGGATGCACTACATCTTTCCAATAAGGCATCGGATTTTTTATCACTTCCCTCGGAAACCGAAATTCTTTCACCATTCTCGAAGGATAACGATATACTCCTTTCTTCATATTACAGATATATATATATTCATCTGTACTCCGAATCAAAGCGTCATATAACAATTTTGTGTCATATGAAAATTCTCCCACCAAACTATGTTTCAACTCCTCTCACTCTTTCTAACCGCAAGAAAAGGAATGTACAAAGCACATTCCTTTTTCTCTATTCCTGAATGGTCAGTTCTTCCGCATTCTCTTCCGTTATTTCTTCTGTCAATTCTTCCGAAGTTCCATCTACTGCAGTCTCTTCTACCACACCTTCTGTCAACTCTTCAAAATCTTCCAGTGTAATCTCATCATCCATCTCGAGTTCTGTATCTAATTTTACATCACGATACTTTCTCATACCTGTACCTGCCGGAATCAGTTTACCGATAATTACGTTTTCTTTCAGACCGATCAACGGATCGACTTTTCCTTTGATTGCTGCCTCTGTCAGAACTTTTGTCGTCTCCTGGAAGGAAGCTGCTGACAAGAAAGAATTCGTAGCAAGAGAAGCTTTTGTAATACCAAGCATTACCTGTTCTCCAACTGCAGGTTCTTTTCCTTCTGCAATCAATCTTTCATTTGTATCTTCAAAGTCAAGTGTATCTACCATTGTTCCCGGTAAGAAGTCAGAATCACCATTCTCTTCGATACGGATCTTCTTCAGCATCTGACGCACAACAACTTCGATATGCTTATCGTTGATTTCTACACCCTGAAGACGATATACACGTTGTACTTCCTGAATCATGTAGTCCTGCACAGCACGTAAACCTTTAATCTTCAAGATATCATGAGGGTTTACGCTACCTTCTGTCAATTCATCTCCGGCACCTAATTCTGCTCCGTCCTGAACTTTGATTCTGGAACCGTATGGAATTAAGTAAGCTTTCGACTCGCCTGTCTCATGATTTGTGACAATAATCTCACGTTTTTTCTTCGTGTCATTGATTGTAGCAGTTCCGCCGAACTCTGTAATAATTGCAAGTCCTTTTGGCTTTCTTGCCTCAAAAAGTTCTTCAACACGAGGAAGACCCTGTGTAATATCGCCTCCGGCAACACCACCGGTATGGAATGTACGCATGGTCAGCTGTGTACCCGGTTCACCGATTGACTGAGCTGCGATAATACCAACAGCTTCACCAACCTGAACAGGCTCTCCTGTTGCCATGTTTGCACCATAACATTTCGCACAGACACCGATGTGTGATTTACAAGAAAGGATCGTACGAATCTTCACTTCTGTAATCGGTCCTCCATCTTTGTTCACACCAAATTTCATTACCTGTTCTGCACGTTTTGGTGTTACCATATGGTTTGCTTTTACAATAATATTTCCATCTTTATCATAAATTGTCTCACATACATAACGTCCTGTAATACGTTCCTGTAAGCTTTCAATCTCTTCTTTTCCATCCATGAATGCTTTTACATACATTCCCGGAATCTCTGCACCTTCTTCTACACAGTCCACTTCACGGATGATCAAATCCTGAGATACGTCAACAAGACGTCTTGTCAGGTATCCTGAATCGGCTGTACGAAGCGCTGTATCGGAAAGACCTTTACGAGCACCATGGGCAGACATGAAGTATTCGAGTACGTCAAGACCTTCACGGAAGTTAGACTTGATTGGCAGCTCGATTGTACGACCTGTTGTATCTGCCATCAAACCACGCATACCAGCAAGCTGTTTAATCTGTTTGTCAGAACCACGAGCACCGGAGTCAGCCATCATAAAGATGTTGTTGTACTTATCCAGTCCGTCAAGCAGAGCTTTTGTAAGCGCATCATCGGTATTCTTCCATGTCTCAACAACTTCTTTGTAACGTTCTTCTTCTGTAATAAGACCACGTTTGAAGTTCTTTGTGATTCTATCCACAGTATCCTGTGCTTCCTGAATCATCTGTGGTTTCTGTGGTGGCACTGTCATCTCAGAGATGGATACTGTCATTGCTGCTCTTGTAGAATACTTGTATCCTGTCGCTTTGATCTTATCCAATACTTCTGCTGTAACAGTGGCCCCATGTGTATTGATAACTTTTTCAAGAATCTGTTTATTCTGTTTTTTACCTACAAGGAAATCTACTTCCAGCAACAATTCGTTACCCGGAATGCTTCTGTCCACGAAACCTAAATCCTGTGGAATAATCTCGTTGAACAAGAAACGCCCAAGTGTAGATTCTACATTTCCTGTAAGTGTCTCGCCATTTGGCATTGTCTTTGTCACACGTACTTTGATACGTGAGTGAAGTGTGATGACTCCATTTTCATATGCAAGAATTGCCTCATTTAAGTTCTTGAAGAACTTGCCTTCTCCTTTTACTCCCGGTCTCTCCTGTGTCAGGTAGTAGATACCGAGAACCATATCCTGTGAAGGAACGGCTACCGGACCACCATCAGACGGTTTCAGTAAGTTGTTCGGAGACAACAGTAAGAAACGGCACTCTGCCTGAGCTTCCACAGAAAGCGGAAGATGGACAGCCATCTGGTCACCGTCGAAATCGGCGTTGTAAGCAGTACATACAAGCGGATGCAATTTGATAGCCTTACCTTCTACCAAAATCGGTTCAAATGCCTGAATACCCAGTCTGTGCAAGGTAGGGGCACGGTTTAACATAACCGGATGCTCTTTGATAACATCTTCTAATACATCCCAAACTTCCGTCTGAAGTCTCTCTACCATTTTCTTTGCATTTTTAATATTATGAGCAGTACCATTTGCCACTAACTCTTTCATAACAAATGGTTTGAAAAGCTCGATCGCCATCTCTTTCGGAAGACCACACTGATAAATCTTAAGTTCCGGTCCTACGACGATAACGGAACGTCCTGAGTAGTCAACACGTTTTCCAAGTAAGTTCTGACGGAAACGTCCGGACTTACCCTTCAACATATCAGACAATGATTTTAACGCTCTGTTACCAGGTCCTGTTACCGGACGACCACGACGGCCATTGTCGATCAATGCATCAACAGCTTCCTGAAGCATTCTCTTTTCATTACGAACGATAATGTCCGGCGCTCCAAGCTCTAACAGTCTTCTCAGACGGTTATTTCTATTGATGATCCTTCTATACAGATCATTCAAGTCAGATGTTGCAAAACGTCCACCATCCAACTGTACCATCGGACGCAAATCCGGTGGGATGACCGGAATGACTGTCATGATCATCCATTCCGGTTTGTTTCCTGAACCACGGAAAGCTTCCACTACTTCAAGACGTTTTACGATTCTGGCTCTCTTTTGTCCTGTAGCACCTTTTAAGCCTGCCTGCAGTTCTTCATATTCTTTATCAAGATCAATTGCCTGTAAGAGTTCCTGAATGGATTCCGCTCCCATACCTACACGGAAAGTGCTTCCCCATTTTTCTCTTGCTTCCTGATACTCTTGCTCTGACAATACTTGTTTATACTGTAAATCTGTCTCACCTTTGTCTAATACGATATAAGATGCAAAGTATAATACTTTTTCCAGTGTTCGCGGTGATAAATCAAGGATCAATCCCATACGGCTTGGGATTCCTTTGAAATACCAAATATGTGATACCGGCGCAGCAAGATCGATGTGTCCCATACGTTCACGACGAACACTTGCCTTTGTTACTTCAACACCACATCTGTCACACACAACACCTTTGTAGCGGATTTTTTTGTATTTACCACAGTGACATTCCCAGTCTTTGCTAGGTCCAAAGATCTTTTCACAGAAAAGTCCGTCCTTTTCCGGTTTTAAAGTTCTATAGTTGATCGTCTCTGGTTTTGTTACTTCGCCTCTTGACCATTCCAAGATTTTTTCAGGTGACGCCAAACCGATTTTGATCGCATCAAAAGTCATCGGTTGGTATGCTGGTTCATTATTTGTTACTGGCATTATTGGCAATCCTCCTATTCTTCGTCTAACATATCGTCAAAATCGATATCATCCGGTTCATCAAATTCATCTTCCTCTACATCCACAAGTTCCTCGCCTGCAAATTCCTGCTGACTGAAACCATGTTCTCCATAAGATTCATTCTCAGAATTATATCTTGTGTCTCCTTCAATAATTGAATGTAAATCTGTTTCACCGTAATCGATTGTCTCCATAATCTCAACTTCTGTCTGATCTTCACGCAATACTCTCACGTCAAGTCCCAGTGACTGAAGTTCTTTCAGGAGTACCTTGAATGATTCCGGAATACCTGGTTCCGGTATATTGTCACCTTTGATGATTGCCTCGTATGTCTTCACACGACCAACAACATCATCGGATTTTACAGTTAAGATCTCCTGCAGTGTATATGATGCACCGTATGCTTCCAGTGCCCAAACCTCCATCTCTCCGAATCTCTGTCCACCAAACTGTGCCTTACCACCTAACGGCTGTTGTGTTACAAGTGAGTAAGGACCAGTAGAACGCGCATGGATCTTGTCGTCTACTAAGTGGTGCAGCTTCAGATAGTGCATGTGTCCGATTGTAACAGGGCTGTCAAAATACTCTCCTGTACGTCCATCACGGAGACGAACTTTACCGTCACGTGACAGCGGAACACCTTTCCACAATTTTCTGTGTTCTCTGTTGTCTGATAAATACTGTAATACTTCCGGAAGTAATTCTGCTCCATGTTTCTTTTCGAATTCTTCCCATTCAAGGTTTACATAGTCATTTGCCAGATCTAATGTATCCATAATATCGATCTCGTTCGCACCGTCAAATACCGGTGTTGCGATATTAAATCCAAGTGCTTTCGCTGCAAGACTCAAGTGAATCTCAAGCACCTGTCCGATGTTCATACGTGAAGGCACACCAAGCGGGTTCAACACGATATCAAGCGGACGTCCGTTTGGAAGGAACGGCATATCTTCTACCGGAAGCACACGGGAAACAACACCCTTGTTACCGTGACGACCAGCCATCTTATCACCTACAGAAATCTTTCTCTTCTGCGCGATATAGATGCGAACTGCCTGATTCACTCCAGGTGAAAGCTCATCGCCATTCTCTCTTGTAAATACTTTTGCATCTACAACAATACCATATTCTCCGTGAGGTACTTTCAGGGAAGTATCTCTTACTTCTCTCGCCTTCTCACCAAAGATGGCACGAAGAAGTCTCTCTTCTGCTGTCAGCTCTGTCTCTCCCTTCGGAGTTACTTTACCAACTAAGATATCTCCGGCACGAACCTCGGCACCGATGCGGATGATACCTCTGTCATCCAGATCTTTCAATGCATCGTCACCGACACCCGGGATATCACGTGTGATCTCTTCCGGTCCTAATTTCGTGTCACGTGCTTCTGCCTCATATTCTTCAATATGGATTGATGTATACACATCATCCTGTACTAATCTTTCACTCAGCAATACAGCATCCTCGTAGTTGTAACCTTCCCATGTCATGAAACCGATCAGTGGGTTCTTACCAAGAGCCATCTCACCGTTAGATGTCGAAGGACCATCTGCGATCACCTGTCCAGCTTCTACTTTTTCCCCTTTAACAACAATTGGTCTCTGGTTGTAGCAGTTGCTCTGGTTACTACGTAAGAATTTTGTTAATTTATATGTTTTCTTTGTTCCATCATCATGTTTAACAACGATCTCTTTTGAAGTAGAACGCTCGATCACACCAGCCTGCTCTGCCACGATACATACACCAGAGTCTACTGCTGCTGTTGTCTCGATTCCCGTACCAACTACCGGAGCCTCTGTCATCATAAGCGGTACTGCCTGACGCTGCATGTTGGATCCCATAAGAGCACGAGTAGGGTCATCGTTCTCAAGGAAAGGAATCAATGCTGTCGCTACAGAGAATACCATCTTCGGAGATACGTCCATGTAGTCAAACGCTGTTCTTTCATATTCCTGTGTCTCTTCACGGTAACGACCCGCAACATTCTTATGAATGAAGTGTCCTTCTTCATCAAGCGGCTCATTCGCCTGTGCTACATGGTAGTTATCTTCTTCATCGGCTGTCATGTAGACTACTTCATCTGTTACGACAGGATTCTTCGGATCTGCTTTATCAATCTTACGGTATGGTGCTTCAATAAAACCATACTCATTAATTCTCGCATAAGTAGCCAGCGAGTTGATCAGACCGATGTTCGGACCTTCAGGGGTCTCAACCGGACACATTCTTCCATAGTGTGAATAGTGAACGTCACGCACCTCAAATCCGGCTCTGTCTCGTGAAAGACCACCTGGACCAAGTGCAGATAAACGTCTCTTATGTGTCAGCTCCCCAAGAGGGTTGTTCTGATCCATGAACTGTGACAACTGTGAAGAACCAAAGAATTCTTTTACAGCTGCTGTTACCGGCTTGATATTGATCAATGACTGCGGTGAAACTCCTTCTAAATCCTGAGTTGTCATTCTCTCACGAACCACTCTCTCTAATCTTGACAGACCAATTCTGTACTGGTTCTGAAGCAATTCGCCAACCGCACGGATACGTCTGTTGCCTAAGTGGTCGATGTCATCATCTGTTCCCATTCCATATTCCAGATGGATATTGTAGTTAATAGAAGCTAAAATATCTTCTTTTGTAATATGTTTTGGAATCAATTCATGTATATTTTTATGGATCTCTTCTTTTAATTCGTCAATGTCCCCAGCTGTTTCTTCCAATAATCCAGCAAGTACCGGATAGTACACTGCCTCTGTTACGCCAACTTCTTCCGGATCGATATCCACAACTGCTCCTAAATCTACCATCATATTAGAAAGCACTTTGATATTACGTTCCTCACCGTCTACGTCAATCCATACATATGGAACAGCCGCATTCTGGATTGCTGTGGCTTTTTCTCTCGATAACTTCTCACCTTTTTCAGCAATCACTTCACCTGTGATGGCATTCACAACATCCTCTGCCAACACCTGACCTGTGATACGGTTCTGAAGCGCTAACTTCTTATTGAATTTGTAACGTCCTACTTTTGCAAGATCATAACGTCTTGCATCAAAGAACATACTTGTGATAAGACTCTCTGCACTGTCCACTGCAAGAGGCTCACCCGGACGAATCTTTTTGTATAACTCTAACAGACCTTCCTGATAATTCTCAGCAACGTCCTTTCCAAAACTTGCTAAAATCTTAGGTTCCTCACCGAATAATTCTAAGATCTCTGGATTTGTTCCGATACCAAGTGCACGAATCAACACTGTAATCGGTACTTTTCTTGTTCTATCAACACGAACGTAAAATACGTCATTCGAATCTGTCTCATACTCCAGCCATGCACCACGATTCGGGATTACTGTAGAAGAATATAATTCTTTTCCCACCTTATCGTGTGCAATTGCATAGTAAATTCCAGGAGAACGAACTAACTGGCTTACGATAACACGCTCGGCGCCATTGATAACAAAAGTACCAGTCGCTGTCATAAGCGGAAGATCTCCCATGAAAATCTCGTGCTCGTTAATTTCATCTGTTTCTTTATTATAAAGTCTTACTCTCACTTTCAAAGGTGCCGCGTAAGTCGCATCACGCTCTTTGCATTCTTCAATCGTGTACTTTACATCATCTTCGCATAGTGTAAAATCTACGAACTCAAGGCTCAGATGACCGCTGTAGTCAGAGATTGGTGAAATATCTTCAAATACTTCTTTTAATCCGGCGTCCAAAAACCACTGATAAGAATCTTTCTGAACTTCAATTAAATTCGGCATCTGCAATACTTCTTTTTGCCTTGCATAGCTCATACGCGAACTTTTTCCGTTTGTGATGGGACGAATTCTGTTTTTCTCCATTGACGTTTCACTCCTCGTATATATATATTTTTCTGGGTTACATTGCATTCAATAGTCCATACTACTCCACAATAGTGCATCTTTAACCCTATCATAAAAAAACAGGCTTGTCAATCATCTTTTTCAAAAAAATAAAGCGGAAAATCCGCCTTACTTTTTTTCTTCAATTGTGCCATAATACTTTCCGTATTTTCCACTGTAGTATCCATATCCTTTTCTATCCACTTTATTCAACACAACTCCCAAAATGTTGCATCCGCTGCCCTCAATTTTCTTCTTCACATCTTGAATCTGTCTGTACTTCACTTTTCCAGCTTGCACAACAATCACTGCTCCTTCGCATTCCTTCGCCACAATCGCACCATCAATAACAAGTCCAAGCGGAGCCGTATCTAAAATAATATAGTCATAGACATCTTTCAGTGACTCTATCATCTTATGAAAACGCTCTCCTGATAGCAACTCTGTCGGATTTGGAGTCGCCGGTCCCGAAATTGCAATATGCAGTTTTGCAACATTCGTCGCACAGATCACATCCGCAAGCTGGCACTGTCCCGACAGAAAATGGGACATACCATACTTCACATTCTCCATCTCATATCTCGTGATCATCACTGATTTTCTCAAATCTAAATCTATCAACAAAACTTTCTTATTCAACTTAGCAAGAGAACGTGCAAGATTCATAGAAGTCTCTGTCTTACCTTCTCCCGGAATGGTACTTGTCACTACAATCACTTTCTTATCCACACCGCAGAACAACAAGTTCGTTCTAAGTGTCTTTAGTTCCTCTTCTGTTGTATAATCCATTTCTTCTACATTAATATTTACTTTATTCATTCTCTCTCTCCTGTTTTCATGACTTTTTCAGCAGTGCTTGCGGATTGCCGAAAAATAACTCCTGTGCATATTTCTCTCCCATCTTTTTGACCACATAGGAACGACACAATTCTAAATTAGGCGCTCTCCTCTGGCTGTCGTGCGCATCACTTCCTATAAAATGGATCTGTTCATTCTTAAGTAACCTTCTGGAAATCATCTTTAGTTTCCAGCCCTGCTCTCCCAAAAGTGCTCCCGCATCCACCTGTATCCATGCTCCGAGTTCGATCAATTCTTCAAGCAGCACTTTCTTATCCACTACCGCACGATACCGTTCTACATGTGCGATAATAGGCTTAAATCCTGCTTTCACCAACTCGTAAATCCAGTTTCTGATCTGCCCAAAGCTGTGCCTTGATGAAAATTCCACCAGCACAAACTTTCCTCCATTCATCCTGAATCTTTTATTTTCCGTAAACTCTTTTACCATCTCAGAATTCGCATGATACTCGCACCCTAAGTGCACCTTCATATCTATTCCAAGCGTTTCTATCTCTCGCCTGACATAGTCCGCTCTTTTTTTTACAAGTTGCTCAGTTGGCTCAAACATCCCTTTCCGATAATGCGGTGTCATCACAATGTGCCTCACACCACTTTTATACTCCATCAAAAGCAACTCTCTTACATCTTTTTTTGTTCTAGCACCATCATCTACCCCAGGTATGATATGACAGTGCATATCAATCATCTCTGGCATAACCCTTCTCCCACAATTCAGAAAAATCTCTTCTTCCTAGGCTGCCCTAACAAGAAGAGATTCTCAACTCTATACCACTCTTAACAAAACTATTTTACAAATGCTTTCTTTCTCAGCACTACCGCCCCAAGCACTGCCACGATTACGACAGCGCCAACTGCTGGAACTGCTGTATTCTCTCCTGTCTCCGGTGATGTCACAGCTGATGAAGAAGTATTCTTATCAACTACAAACGCAACCGGTGATAACGAATCGAATGTTGCTGTGATTGTTCCATTACCCGCTTTAGAAGGCTCTACCTGCCAAGCACCATCTACATAATGAAGTACTGCTACTTTTGTTGTAGACAAAACACCAGGTACTTTGAATGTAATTGTTAGTGGAAATTCCACCAAACTTGTATCCCCAACAATCACTACATCGCGCACATCAATTACTTCCATACCATCAACATATGCGCTTCCAAGAACTGCTTTTAAAGCAGATACGTCTTTAACCTCTTCTGCCAAATGCTTATATTCTTCCGGAAGTGCCTGCACATGTATCTCTACTGATTTACCATTCTTATCTACTGCCTGTAGTGCCTCTGTCACAATCCCATCTGTCGAAGGACTGTCTGCTGCGACTGCCTGAAAGCCCATCATTAAAACAAGTGACATTGCTATGATTGCTCCAAATATTTTCTTTTTAAATATCTTCATGTTAATTTCCCTCCATCATATTATCGTTTCCGAACTTACACAATTACAGTATAGCATCATTCTACCGGTTTGTAAAATAGTTTTATCACTAAATCCTGCAATTTTTCATTGTCCACAATGAACTCGTCATGTTCTTCTCCCTGTTTTACTTCCCCTGGGACTTTTTCAATCGTCTTCTTCATCTCATAGGATTTCATCCGTTCCATCTCGTCTACTGATAAATCCATCGTAATATATTCCTTAGCTCCTTCCAGCAGTTGGCGATACCAGCCTGTATCTTTCCCCTGCATCTGTCTTGCTAACGCTTCCATAAATTGCGCCTGTCTTTCCATACGCTGTGTATTGCTGCCAGATACATTCACATCCCTGTATCTGACATATTTCTCAGCCTGTTCTCCTGCAAGCACAATGGTCTCCCCTTCTTTGAACGCCGGATCAATATCCGTGTAATCCTCCGGCACTGTAAGCGTCACTCCTCCCATCAGATTTGTTATGTCAGCAATTCCATCCACACCCATCGCCAAATACGAATCAATCGGAATCTCATACAGCAGCTCTGAAACAGACGTCATCATCATACGGCAGCTCTTCTTCTTGCCATCGCCATAAGCATATTGGAGTGAAATCTGTCCTCGCTCTGTAGAGAGATATTCTCCATTCATATCATATATATCAATGTCTGTCATCGCATCTCGCGGAATCTGCAGCAATGTCGTCGTCTTATTCTCCCGATCCATGCTCAAAAGAATCAGCGTGTCCGCCTGTCCACCTTGTCCAACCTCTGTCTCTGTCATCTCCTGAGATTTGTCCACACCTATAAAAAGCATGTTCTTCAAATGATAATTATACTCATATCGCTTTCCTTTATACGTAATATAAGACTCATCTTCATACTCTTCTGTATTTTCCTTTGCTGTCTCCTTTGCCGCATATTTTTTCCAAATGCCATATCCAAAAAGTCCGACCAGCAAAACCACTGCTATCACTATCATAATCGCTATTATCTTTTTACGCTTACTCATCAATCTCTACCGCCTCCACAAGAAAACGTTTATTGGGCTGCCCACCAATACAGGTACTCAGTGTGATGATATGGCTGTTCTCATCCACTTCCACTCCGCTTCGGAACTGATTCTTCAAACTGCGCGATTCACTGAGTGATTCCAGAAATGCTTTTCTGTCACTGATGTTATTATTATCGAAGCTGTACATCAAATGCCGATTATCATAGACGACCGCCGCAAAAATCTGATACGTCTTGCACTCATCCTCCGTATAAATCGTAACCTTATCATGCTGTTCAAAAAAATCAGCATCCTCAAATTTGTGTAAATCTTTGAACATGGAACCGTCTTTCATATCGTGTCCATATATCACTGTATTAAAATCAGAAAAGTCTTTTGCATTCACTTTTTCTGTGTAAATTGATCCCGGATAGCCTTCCTGACCGTCGATTGTGTGGTTCAGGTAATACGAATCATCGTCCGCACTTTGAACAATCGGATAATTCACATTCGTATCTGGGATCTCAATCCATGCATAAATATCCGCATTCGTCTCTTTCAATGACGCAAAATCAATTGGAATCTCATCCTCTGCGTCTTCTTCCTGTTTTTTTTCTTCCACTTGTTTTTGTACTTTCTGATACACATCCTCATTCTTGCCTTTTCTAAAATAGTAGATAGCAATATATGCAAGTCCCAAGACACAAACTACAATGCACAGCCAGAACAGTATTTTCCCTACTCTTTTTTTCATTCATATACTCCCTTCTGAAGACATATTTAAAATCCATATACCTTCCCTTGGAAAAGTATATGGATCCCATAATTCTTTAACTAACTCTTTTTCTTCTCTTTTTACATCTCTCAGGAAATGCCGCTAATGTGTTCACACCTAAATACTTCTTCACATCATCTTCATCCTTCACTGTATCGTCCAACATATAGAGTAAGACAATCGCTGCAATGGCTAAAGCCACTCCAATCAGTCCACCCATCATAATATTTTTACTTAGGTTCGGACTTACAGGCGCCACCGGCTTCACTGCACTTTCCATCAGATTCGGTTGATCTGTATCCATGACTTTCGCCACCTGCTTTGCAACTACATCCGCCATCGTATTGGCAATGTCCTTTGCCAATTGTGCATCTTCATTCGTCGCTGTCACTTTCAGCATATGTGATCCCGTCGGATTCTCAATGACAACACTTCCTGCCAGCATCCCAGAAGTCACACCATCTCCAACCTTCTCAGCCGCCTCTTCCAATACCGGACGGCTCTTCGCCAAAAGTAAAAAATCCGCCGTCAACTGCTCACTCAAAGACAGGCTGATTCTGCCCCCAGATACATTCGTCGTACTTGATAAAATATAAATTGTCGAGGAAGCCGAATACTGCGGTGTCACAAAAAATTTTGTATATACACCAAAAGCTCCCGCTCCGATAATACCGCATAATACAATCAACCACCATTTTCTCAACATAACATGTATTATTTCCAGTAAATCAATCTGCCCCTCTTCTTGATTCTCATATTGTTCCTGCATACTATCTCCTCATATGTTCATATTAATCGTTTCTTATTCATCGTTTCTTATTCATTCTAGCACAAAAAACTTTTCAATACAATATGGTAAATTCCAAGGAAAAATCACTTCTTCCTGCACTTTTTCAGCCATGTTGCAAAATAATAAGCCCCAAAACCAATTTCCGCTCCCAGTACATTCCCAATCATATCATCCACCTCGAACATCCCTATGTGCATCACACCTTGAACCATTTCAATCAAAACCGAAATCATAAACGCAGTTAAAACAACTACTTTATTTTTTTCAAAATGTTTGAAACACAGTGGAAGCATCGCTCCTAACAACACAAACGTCAAAACATTCATAATAATTTGAAGCTGTATTTCTACATGCCCTTGCCCAAATGCCTTCACATAAGACTCAAACGGCAAAAAACTTACTTTACGTTCCCCTCCGGGACTTCTTCCGTATAATGTCATGACAAAAATAAATGCAACTTCCAAAGATAGGATCGAACCACATGTTAATGATTTACACGGCTTATCATCATATCTTGTATATCCCTTTTTCATCAGCAGCCAAAAAATACCTTCCAGCAACAGACCTATGACAAGAATGGGGATCACGCGTTGTATATTGAGTCTTATATATGCCTGTGCATAAATCAGCAATTCTTTCATGCGTCTACCTTCTCCTTTACAGGAGCAGGAAGATCAATATTTTCTATTGTAAACACCTTCATCTCTGTAAGTTCATCCTGCGAAACCATATTGTCCTGCAATTTGTCCCCAATCAACAGGAGTAAGAATACAAGCGCTTTTTCTCTCTTTCCTACAACCTCTTCCCGCGTCCACCACTCGATTGCGCCGTCTAGATTCTCCTCTATCTTCCGAATCTCACATTGTGCACTTGCCCAATCGCCCTGTTCCACAAACGCCAGCGCCTTATTGATGTGATATATCGCATCTCCCATCATCCAGTCAATTCGCTCCAAAACATCTAAGACAGATATGTTTAGTTCCGGAACCTCCCCTCTGCGCGCCATAAAACAGATATTGAGCAGTGCCGGATTGTATTTTTCCTCAAATATCCGGTCAAAACACTCTGACGCTTCCAAAAGCAGGTCTTTGCAGACATCTTTTTCCAGATGAATATAGGCTTCCACCGCCTCATGTATTTTATCCGCGGCCTGTTTATACTCTCTGTACTTTTCGTGTTCTTCCAAATATTTTTTATATTCCCTCTCGTCCAGTTCACTCACATAACTTTCATTAAAATAAATCCATTCTTCATACAATTTACTTTTCTCGCATACTCGAGTCGCTTTTTTGCAGATTTCCTGCTTTTCATATGAATTCTCTACGTGGGCAACATAAATTTGCAGCATCCTTACGACATTCTTTACAATCAGCGGACAGCCTCCCTCTTTCTCACATAGTTGTATCGCATATTCTATATATTTGCGGTCCACATGCTCTTTTAACTTCAAACGTTCACGGACAACCGTAATCACCAAATGCGCATAGTCCAAACATCCTCTGCAATTTTGAATTTCTTCCATATCATATTCTTGAACGGTCTGCGAGGCGATTTTGATTCTATTGCTCGTATCTGTCTCTTCATCGACCTGTATCCTATATGCCCTGATCAATAAGTGTGAAGGTAACTTTTTCTCTCTTATCTGTGAAATGACATCTTCTATCGCAAATCCACCATCCGCCTTCTCCTCATAGATTTCAAGAAGAATGGCGTAAAAATATTCTAAAACCTTCTCATTTTCCGCATACATTGCCCGGATAGTATACAGCAAATTCTTATGATCCTCCGTCAGTGTTCCCTGTAGCTTTATCTGCCAATAGACTGCATTTAATACTAATCTCGCGATTTTTTCATTGTCCAGCTCTTGACTTCCGGATGTAACAACTTCATTTAAAAGATTTTTTTGCTCCTCGCCATCGACCAATTCTGACTTTGCCCCCAAAAGAAGAAGTCGCTGCTCTTCCAGACAAGCAATTCCAAGCATCTTGTCAAATACATGTATGAGTTTTTCTTTTCCAAAATCTTTTCCGGGGTATGGCATCGCCCCCATAATCTTTTTCAAATATTTTGCCATCTCTTCTTCCGAAATATCTTTTTTCTTTGCAGTAAGTAAATCCAAAACCACATCCAAAAACGCAAGCTGATCACTCATATCTTCAATTCTGTTTTGACTTGGGACCATTGGCATAATCACGCCCGAGAGAATATGTTCCAAATCATCTGTAGGAATAAACATATAGTCCATCTTTTTCAAAATACTTGTTGTGCCTACAATATCTTTTCTAGCAGCCGACTCATCCAACAAAATAATATTTTTTTCAATATCCCCCAAGTGCTCCTCGACATAATCCAAACGGCGCTTCCATGACTTTGTCGGGAAAATTTCTATCTTTTCAGGCAGAAAACCATCAATTAAGTCGATATAATATTGAATCGGATTGCTGAACAAGTTCGGGGATTTAAAACCAAATCGAGCGATGAGCGCCGACAAAACGTCCTCAGCCGGTAGGGCTGTATCTTCCGCTTTATCGTCTATTCCGTTTTCAATCTTACTTCGCATATCCATTTTCTTCTCCGGCAAAACAAACACAACCTCTTCGTTCTCCTTAAGCCACTCCGGAAGTTTTTCATAATCTTTTCCTGAATAACAAAACCAGATCAATTTATAGGGCAGCGCCGCATATTCCAAACGCTCTTTGAGTTTTGACATGATCACATCATCTTCCCAACCACTATATCCGATGACAATCGGTGACTTTGTTTTCAAAAACTCTTCAATCGTTCCCGCCGTTGTTTTGATTCCCTGTCCCTGCGCAATTTTCGCAATCTCACTCTCCAAATTGCAGCAATCATAAAATTCGTACGTTCCGTGGACATGCATGATCTGAACTGTTTTTGAATTTGCATTCAAGGCAATATTGTCCAACATATTATTCGCCGAAAATACATCATAGTTTCCAAGCAAATTCAGACTTTTGAGCAGATGATTATCAAAATTCGGTGTGATTGCCGTCGTCGCAATTGTCTTTATGTTCAAAATTTGCGCTAGCAAAAGATTGCTCATGGAAATTCTGGAATCATTCATAATACTTTTTAAATACTGCTGTCTGTGAATTTTATTTTTGTATGCCTGCTCAAACCAATAAGAATAATATTTCGCGCTATTTTCTCCCAGTCTCTCCGCCGTATCGCATATCCTTTGCAGCTTTTCTTTGTCTCCCTGACATAACTGTTCCACTTTCTTTTTACATTGGTCGATAATGCCATTTGCAGTCAAGATTTCCGGTGCTGAAATCCCCGCTCCCACAATAAACAGATATGGGCAGCCCGATTCCATCTCCCGCCCTATCTCCACCGTCTCCCATATTAAATTGATTGCCCCTCGTAAACTAAGTATTTTTCCCATTTGGATTTTCCTTCTCTCTTCGTACATTCCAAAACTGTTCTATAAAAATAATTTTAGCAAATTCTTCCTCATATAACCAGCCTTATTTTTATTCTAACCACTATAGAATTCCTCTGTCTTTTCTCTGAATATTTGCCTGAATCGGCATTGACTTGTTTCTTCCAAGCAGCTTCGACCAGAATGGCTAAAGCTGCTTAAGATTTGATCCGGCTCACCCGGAAATAGATTTTACAATGAAATTTTCTCTTCAAACTCTTCCAACGATTTTGATTGAAATGCCAGCTGTGTCCATTGCTTCAACACTTCAAAGTCTTCTTCCTTCTCAATGCGCTCACACAGCGACTCCTGAACCGTTCCAAGATTTTTCAAATACAAAAGTAATGTGCTTTTCGCATTTTCAAGTCGCAATGCAAGACCCTCTGCACGTCCTTCCGCACGTCCTTCTGCGCGTTCATCTCTCAACATCTCTTCAAAAATCATAAAGCGTTCCTCCATCTCCCGGTTTGATTTGACCTCGTGAATAAATTTCTGAAGTCTCTCCACATATGAATCGTGGAATTCCCTCTCACTTCCATCAACATCTTCTCTTATATACTTCAGAAGTGTTACCAGTTCTTTCGGAACTTCGCTTTCATTCTTTCCATAAGTACTCAAGAACACAATTGTTCGGCCGTCTTCCAAATCCACTTTTAAAGACTCCCTACACGCAATTTGAAATGTATACTGATATTTCCCTTCTCCAAACGGATCAAAATCGCAAATGAATATCACATATGTATTCGGAAGTTCCGCATAATCCTCTCCTGCCAGTAACATCTCCATGTCCATCTGACTCTGGTAATAACGACTTCGCTTCCCAAGCGCCGGCTTTTTCTGTACCTGCATCTCTACATTATAGCGTGTCTGATTTTCGTCTTTCGCATACACATCAAGCCGTACGCCTTTGTACTCCGGATGATAGACAATGCTCTTTTCTTTGCTGATTTCCACACGATCGATTGGAATCTGCAAAACTCTTTCCAAAAGTCCCTTGCAGTTCTCCTCATCCATCATCACTGCGCCAAACATGAAATTATCTTTGATTGTGAGTTCCTTCAACTGTTTTTTTCTTCTCATATGACTCCTCCATACGCAGAGGAATTCTATGAGATGATTGTAGCAGATTGGAGTTCATATAACTAGTCCTATTTTTCCAGCCTTCTTAATTTTCTCGTAAACGCTCAATAGCACGTACCTCCAAAAATTAAGAATCGCCATGTGGCGATTCCTAGTTCTCATTGTTTTCGAATTCTTCTAAGAGATATACAAAGTAATCATATGGCTTTAAGTTGTTTGCCTTTGCTGTTTCAGCAATGCTATATATGATTGCCGAGGAATGTGCTCCATTAATTGTATCAATCATTTGCCAGTTTTTCTTGCCTATACAGAAACCACGAATGGCGCGTTCGCTGGCATTATTGTCAATAGGAACTTCTCCATCATCTAGAAATACTCGTAAATATTTCTCTTGATTTAAGATGTATGTATAAGCTTTACGAAGCTGTCCACTTGCAGGAACAGTTGGATCCATCTTTTTTAGGTACACAAATAAGGCATCCACTAGTGGTTTTATAACCAGTTGTCGCTGCATAAATCTTTCATCAGAAGGAAGTTCTCTCAATTTATCCTCTTCCCGATAAATCGCCTGGATCTGTTTCATTACTAGATAGGCATTCGATTTATTTCGCTGTTCCTTAGGAACAACAGTCATTGCTTCATCGAACTTTCTTCTGGCATGAACCCAGCATCCTGCAATCCGAAGATCCTCATGTTCCTTCTCTACTTTGTGATAAACCTGATATCCATCTGTCACACAGATACCGGAATAATCTTTGAGGAATTCTTTTGGATGTGAGCTGTTTCGGGTTTTATGATAGTCATATAAGACAATCTGTTTGTCATCATACAGATGTCCCGAACGATATACCCACATATAACTCTTGGTTCCGGCTGGACGTCCGTCTCGATTGACTAAGACCGGAGTTTCATCTGCCTGGATTACATGATAATCATACAGTTTTTGATGCAGATAATCATATAAGACGGCTAAATAGTTTTCACTTAACCGGATCATCCAATTCGCCATGTTTTGCCGTGTGATGGTCAATCCATAACGGGAAAACTCTTGCTCCAAACGATAGAGCGGAACAGCATTCACATATTTCCCATTCATGATTGCAGCTGCAAGTGTTGGTGATACCAGACTTCCATGTAACAATGCGTGTGGATGATCAGCCTTCAAAATGTGACCATCTTTTTTGCTGGCATAAACTCCAACATGATGCTCATCCACTTCCACTTTTGCAGGAATAAAACGGTAACGTTTGGAAATCGCATCAGGAAGCTGTTTCCAACCATTTTCACCAAACTCTGCTACTAATTCTTCATGAGTCATGTAGTGGTGAATGATATTTACAGGAAGTCCTGCCAGATCAGCTTCTTTTTTACCGACAGATTTCGGCTTACGAGCCGGCTTGTTTTCCAGTGTATCCGGTTCTTCCGCATTCAGATCGGACACGGCTTCCGATTCATTGAAGAAAACAATAGTGCCATCTACTTCCATAAAACAGATCTGATTGTGATCCGTTATCTTTTCAGAGGATCTGCCAAATCTGTTTTTGTTTGAAAGAGTCACCTGTTCAATGAGCAGTTCAATCTTTTGATTTAACTCCCGGACTTCGTCAGAAAGTTTGTCATTCTGATCCTGAAGCTGAAGAAATAATCCTACGATCAAAGACTTATCCAATGTATTCAGTTGTTCTTCAGTGAATTTAAATGCCATGATTCCGACTCCTTTTCTTTCTGAAGCTATTATATCAGAAAATAAGTGTTTCGGCGAATTCACTGCTTATTGTTATTCGTCATTTTGACGGTGGATAACAATGATGAATATCTCAAGATTTATGAGGTACTCATGACTGTTATCCACAGGATCTGTATAAAGTTTTTCTTTCATACCAAGAATCTCTTCATCACAATCCTTATTGTGGATAACTATTTATAAAAATAGATGTTATTGTTTTCAAGTGTGCAAACAAAAAATTTATTTTCTACGGATTGCACAATACTACATGGTTTTAGGTGGATCTTTCAATTCCTCAATCGGATGTTTTGCAACAATTTCCAGTCCGTGCATGAGCCTCCGGAATTGTTCCGGAGTGATTGCCATCGCTTCCTCTTTGGTACGTGGCCAGCTATATGCTCCAATATTTAAGCGCTTATATAAAAGCAAGAAACCATCGCCTTCCCAAACCAGTCCTTTCATTCTATCTGTTCGTTTTCCACAGAAAAGAAACAAGATATTTTTCTGAAAAGGGTCTAGATGGAATTGGAACTTAATGATAGAAGCTAATCCATCAATTCCACGCCTTAAATCAGTATAACCTGTAGCGATAAATACTTTTTCGAAGCCAACCGCATCATTGAGCATGTAACAGTCCTCCAATTCTGGTGAGTAGTTCTGCAGAAGCGGTATTCGAAATTTCTATCGAGATAGAGTCTCTACGAATGATAATATCCGGTTCGAAGACATTGGAACATTTGTCTGATTGATCAGTCATTCTCACTTCAACAAAGTCCACGGTCTTTTTTGTTGGAACACGAACTTCCTTAACTGTCGGAGCGAAAGATGCTTCTATTGTAGAAATATATGCTTCCTCGCGAAGCCTTCGTTGCCAATAAAAGAATGACTTATCGGAAATGCCGTGTTCTCTGCACCATGCTGTTTTATTCATTCCACTAGCCAGGCATTCTTTAATAATCTTAGTCCATTGCTCACAACGAACTTGGTGGGTAATTTTATCCATGGGATAGTCCTCCTTTAAAAAATCTTAGATTTATTAAAGTAATTATCTCACGAAAACTAGGGGTTGTCTTGGTACGTGCTATTGAGCGTTTAC
>PPYF01544811.1_pt1 | contig 29112 bp, 17 predicted proteins | sample 1559871 | NCBI WGS metagenome assembly PPYF01 (sample SAMN08240021, study PRJNA423297) | Human gut metagenome, whole genome shotgun sequencing project.
CCCTTACTGCATACGAACTCTTCCACCTCCGACCATCGCTCTTACAAAACGACGTAACATCAACCCCAACAGGTGTCACCATCGGCCTAAAGACGATAAATAGATGCGCATTTTGTTTCCAAATTCTTAAATTAACATACACTATTAAAACAAAAACAAAAAAAGCACAAACAGGACACATAGAATCACATATTTTTCTTAACTTTGTGGGCATGAAGATGGATATTGACCAAATCAAGCAAACAATTTACGACATTGTCGTATGCATCCCTGAAGGCTGTGTGACCACTTATAGCGATGTGGCCCGGTTTGCTGGGATGCCCAATCATGCGCGTGTGGTCGGTAAAATCCTTCGCGAGACACCCCAAGATCTTGCTATTCCCTGCCATCGCGTGGTAGGTTCAGGAGGCCGGCTGGCCTCGCAACCATCAGACCAACGCAAACTACTCGAAGAGGAGGGCGTGCCTTTCCTTAAAAGCGGGCGTGTCGATATGCGCAATGCCTATTGGGATTACAACTCGCTGATACGGTTCTAAGTTCCACGTTTCGACTTACAAAATCCAAAGACCATTTGCCCACAAAGGGGAAAAACGACGGCATACGGCTCGTTATCACGCCTTTCTCTTTGCCATATCTCATATTTTTCTTACTTTTGCAATTCAATAAGCGCATGATCCTTTCCATCCCCAAGGGAAGGGGCGGCTAAAAGGCCGCAGCCGAGGGAGGGAGCGCAAAAACCAAGACAGCAATGGCAAGTTTGAAAAGTTTGGCTAAGGACACGGCCATCTATGGACTGAGCAGCATCGTGGGACGTTTTCTCAACTACCTGCTCGTACCCCTCTACACGGCAAAGATGAGCGCCGAGAGCGGCGGCTACGGCGTCATCACCAATATGTATGCCTACACCGCACTGCTGCTCGTCATCCTCACCTACGGTATGGAGACCACCTTCTTCCGCTACGCCAACAAGGAGGGGGAGGATGCACGACGCGTCTATTCGACGACCCTATGGATGGTGGCGGCGACCAGTGCGATCTTCGTACTGCTCGTGCTGGCATTCATCCACCCGATTAGTTCCTTCATGGGGTATGCTGACCACCCCAGCTACGTCTGGGTGATGGCAGCAACGGTGGCTCTCGATGCATTCCAATGCATTCCCTTCGCCTACCTGCGCTATCAGAAGCGGCCCATCAAGTTTGCCTCGCTCAAACTGCTTTTCATCGTACTCAACATCGCGCTCAACCTCCTCTACTACGTCATTCTCGGCGGTACAGAGGTGGGCTACGCCTTCTATATCAACCTGGCCTGCACAGGATCTATCACATTCTGCTTCTGGCAGGAGCTGCGCGGCTTCGCAGCGGGTTTCGATCGAGGGCTGATGCGACGGATGCTCACCTACGCATGGCCGATTCTCATCCTCGGCATTGCTGGCATTCTCAACCAGACGGCAGACAAAATCCTCTTTCCCTATCTCTACAAGGCGGGTAATGCCCATTCGGAACTGGGCATCTATGGTGCAGCCTCGAAGGTGGCGATGATTATGGCAATGATCACACAGGCATTTCGCTACGCCTATGAACCTTTCGTCTTCGGAAAGTCAAAGGATAAGGACAACCTCGACACTTATGCCAAGGCGATGAAGTATTTCCTCATCTTCACCCTGCTGGCCTTCCTCTGCGTGGTGGGCTATATGGACGTATTGCGCCACATCATCGGGCGCGACTACTGGCCTGGACTGCGGGTCGTGCCGATCGTGATGGCGGCAGAGATCATGATGGGTATTTACTTCAACCTTAGCTTCTGGTATAAATTGATTGACAAAACGATATGGGGTGCGGTATTCTCGGGGGCAGGATGTCTGGTACTGATAGGCGTAAATGTCGTGTTTGTGCCGCAATACAGCTACATGGCGTGTGCCTGGGCAGGCTTTGCGGGCTATGCCACAGCCATGATCCTCTCCTATTTTGTCGGTCAGCGCAAATTCCCCATCAATTACCCCATCGGACAGATGATGGTCTATGTCGGCCTGGCCGTAATCCTCTTTGCGGCAATGAACTGGGCCAACAATACCTTGGGAACGGTGGCGGCCCTCGGCGTCAACACATTGCTCATCGGCATCTTCGTAGCCTACACGGTGATGAAAGATCTGCGTCACGCACGCAAACCCATTCACACGAACAAAAAACAATAAAATCATGAAGATAGACAAGCGCGAACATCGCTTCGCAGGCATCCTCTCGCTCTTCGCCCTGCTGCTTCTGGCAAGTTGTACGGGGGAGCAATTCCACGTTTCGGGAACGATTGGCAACGCCAAGGACTCGACGCTCTACTTCGAGCACAACACGCTCGACGGATTCAAGGTAGTGGACTCCGTGAAGTTGGACGACAAGGGGCAGTTTGCCTTTGCCGGCGACAAGGCCAACAATCCAGAGTTTTACCGTCTGCGCATTGCCGGACAGATCATCAACATCGGTATTGACTCGACAGAGACGGTACAACTGGAGGCCTCCTACCCAATGATGGCCACCAACTACAAGGTGGACAACTCCTATGAGAACGAGAAAATACGCGAACTGGCCCTGAAGCAAATCGCCCTGCAAGCACAATGCAACCAGCTTGTCATGAGCGACACGGGCAACGTGGATGCTGCCATCGACCTGCTGATACGAACCTACAAGGACGACGTGATGCGCAACTACATTTTCAAGGAGCCGATGCGGGGCTATGCTTACTTCGCTCTCTTCCAGTATGTGGTCATCAACGGCAATCCCATCATGATCTTCAACCCACGCATGGATGCCACGGACAACAAGGTCTTCGGCGCAGTCGCCACCTCGTGGGACACATTCTACCCGAACACGGAGCGCACACAGAACCTGCACAACATCACGCTCAAGGGCATGAAGGACGAGCGCATCGTGGAAAACAACAAGCGGACCATGGCGGCAGAGACCGCCAAGGTGCAGGAGCTTGGCGTGATCCCCATCACACTACCCGACAACCACGGACAGCAGCAGAGCCTCACCTCGCTCAAAGGCAAAGTAGTAATGCTCGACTTCCATGTCTTCGGATCGAAAGAGTCAGCACAACGCATCATGGTCTTGCGACAATTGTATGACAAGTATCATGCCCAGGGCTTCGAAATCTATCAGGTCAGCTACGATACCAACGAGCATTTCTTCAAGACTCAGACGGAATCGCTGCCTTGGATCTGTGTATGGGATCCGGAAGGAGGCGACTCGCAGACGCTCGTAAGCTATAACATCCAAAGCATCCCGACCTACTTCATCATCGACCGCAACAATCAGCTGCAGAAGCGCGACGTGCAGATCCAGGACTTGGATGCGGAGATCCAGCACTGGCTGGGACAGGGGGTGCAATAAAACAAAGACAAGGAGGAAAACGATATGGACTGGCTTCGACTCATTTCCAACAAGCGGCTGGGACAGGAAACGCGCCACCCGCTACGCCATGACGACCGATCGGAGTTTAAGCGCGACGGCGACCGACTGATCTATTCGGCTCCGTTTCGACGTTTGCAGAACAAGACGCAGGTCTTCCCGCTCCCAGGGTCGGTCTTTGTCCACAACCGATTGACCCACTCCTTGGAGGTATCATCGCTGGGAAAGTCGCTGGGCGACGACGTGGCACGCATCCTCACGGATCGACACCCACACCTCCGCTGGACACTTTTCGAGGAGATTGGTACGATAGTGCAGACTGCAGGACTTGCCCACGATATGGGCAATCCTCCTTTCGGGCATAGTGGCGAGCAAGCGATACAGAGTTTCTTCACAGAAGGACCTGGCAGCGACCTGAAGAAAAAAGTGAGCGCGCGCTTCTGGGAGGACATCACCCACTTCGAGGGCAATGCCAACGCCTTCCGCCTGCTTACTCACCAGTTTCAGGGTCGTCGTTTCGGTGGATTCGTCATGACCTATTCGACATTGGCGGCTATCGTCAAATACCCGTTCAGTTCCAATTTGGCAGGCTCGCACGGCAAGTTTGGCTTCTTCGAATCAGAGCGCGAGGACTTCGAGCGCATTGCTGAGGACCTCGGCATGCGCTGCTTGGAGCACGGCGAAGGTACTTCCGTCCGCTATGCGCGTCATCCGTTGGTGTTTCTGATGGAAGCTGCAGACGACATCTGCTATGAGATCATGGATATCGAGGATGCCCACAAACTACACCTATTATCGTTTGAGGAGACTGCCGACCTACTCCTGGGCTTCTTTGATGAGCAAGAAAGACAAGGCATTCGCCAGCGTCTGATAGAGGAGGAGGTGACAGACGAAAACGAGCAGGTAGTGTATATGCGTGCCTGTGCAGTCGGTGCTTTGGAACGGGAATGCGTACAGGCGTTTGTCAATCACGAGGAAGAGATACTTGAAGGATCCTTTCAAGGACCACTCGTCAGACATATCAACGAACTCCAACGCCAAGCGTACTGCCGTTGCTCTGAGGTGTCGAAGGCTAAAATATACCGCTCCAAACCAGTTCTCGACGTGGAGCTGTCGGGCTATAAAATCATGGAGACCCTCATGGAAGCCCTAATCAATGCGGCAGTAGAGCCAGAGAAATATCACAGCCAGCAACTCATCCGTCGCTTTTCGAGCCAGTACGACATCCACAACCCATCACTGGAGAAACGCGTCATGGCCGTCATCGACTATATCAGTGGCATGACGGATGTCTATGCGCTCGACATCTATCAGAAAATCAATGGCATCAGTTTGCCGATAGTATAGAATCAGCGTTAGCCTTGCGGGCTATCGCTTGCTGACAAGAGCAATAAAACATCCTGAGGGGCACGACTTCGGAAAGAAGTCGCGTCGATAGTAGTTAGTGAAAGGGGTGGTTATTGTATTTCCAAGAGGCGTTCTCCTTGTGTGGTTGCCACGCGGAGGCACACCTTGCCAACCTCGTGAAGCACCGCTGCAGGTACGCTGACGCACGCATCCTGAGAATAATAGTCGGGCACGTCGTTCTGGTCATGTGCTAAAGTGAGCCAACAACAGCGGGTGCCATCAGCAAGGGTGGTGACAGAATCGCGCACGATCCCTATCTTTTGTTGCGTAGGAGCATTTTCCTTGCGTCCTACCTTGATCGTGAGCACCAGGTTAAGATAGCGCTTGTCAGCCGAAAACCATGCTCGTGCATTGCCAATAGGGTCTTTCTTGACCGCCATTCCTTCTTTCCGATCCACGACGCCGGCCATCAAGACGGGAGTAAGTCCTTTGACGCTGGTCACTCCTTCAACCACCTGCCCATGGTAGAGCAAAGCACGACAAGTGGTGTCGGCTTTCTGCTTCAGCCATTGAGCCTGATAAGGAGGGGAAAAGGTGAGCCGCTGCCCGCCATCGGTGACGGCATAGGCCACCAATCCGTCGCTATTGGTCGTCACATCGGCCCATTCAGCAGAAAGATAAGACAACGGAGTGTCACCACTATCATAGGAATCGGTTGTGCAAGCAGCCAGCAGGGCAGACCATATCGCCACAAAGATTATCTTTCTCATCCGCAGTAACCTTGATTAGTTTCCACCCTACTCACACCATTCGCTTTTCTTTCTCTCTATTCCTTTGCTGTCACAGGATCAAAGCATCGTGACGGAGGCGTTGCCACCATTAACGACAATCACCTCAATACCCATTTCCTCCAAAGCGGTACGGTCCGTGGGACGGATATTGCCGTCGGTGATAATCACATCGACCTCGTCCATACCACAAATCTTCGCAAAACCACGGCGTCCAAACTTCGACGAGTCGGCAAGGACTATGTTCTTCTGTGCCACCCCCATCATCACCTTATTGAGATGGGCCTCACGAAGATCGGTCGTAGTGATGCCATACTCCAGGTCGATGCCATCGACACCAATAAAGAGTTTGCTAAAAGTACAGCCAGCAAGCGTCTGCTCGCCATCGGGGCCTACTACCGAGAGACTGCTATGACGCAATCTGCCACCCAGCTGGATGACCTCTATCTCCGAATTGGCTGCCAAGGCCTCAGAAACCTTGATGGACGACGTGACCGCCGTGAACCTGGGACTGTGCTGAAGGCATTGTGCAAAGGCGTCCCTGGCGTTCCAAGTCGGTAAGGTCTTTGCGTATCGTAACCGCCGAGACCTGCAGGTTGTCGCTCAAAGCCGACACCAGAACCGACCCTTGCTTGAGCAGCTGGTCGAGGATGGCGGACTGTCTTTCTTCTTTGGTCATAATTTACATTGGTTTATACAAAAGTAAGCATTTCTCTTTAACCATCCCACCTCTGTTTCGTTGATTAACTTTATTTAAATGAAAAACATTCCAAAACAGCTATTTCGGGTATCTTTTTGCTTGCTTACGCAAGAGAAACGAAAGTCATTCACGATATCAGCGTCATTCAGAAACGAGATAAAACATCAACTTTTGCGGAATGTGGACGGACTGACTCCGACATGATCCTTGAAGAATTTTCCAAGGAAACTCTGGTTGGGGAAGTTCAAATACTCCGCAATCTCCTTGATGCTCTTATCTGAATTTTTCAGCAACAGACGCAGTTCCAACACGACATAGTAGTCTATCCATTCGTTGGGCGTTCGCTTGCTGATGGTCTTGATGGTTTCGGATAGATATTTTGGGGTGATACAAAGCTGATGGGCATACCAACTTACGCGCCGCTCTTGCTTGAAATGGTCGCGGACCAGACGGATATAGTTGAAGAACACTACCTCACCGCGCGAGAACCGCTTCTTTTCCCCCATTTGGTAGCGGTAGATGACGTTACTCATGTCGTAGATGAGTGCCTTCATCAAGGTGCTGACGAGTTCCCGACGGAAGTGGTGCTCAGGCTCCAGGATCTTTGCTATGATGGTGTCGATATAACTGGACAATACATTCACCTCTCTTTCCGTCAACGAAAAGACAGGATGGAGCCGGGAAAAGAGGAAAAGCGTATTGAGGTCGCGGATGCCAGCGACGATATCGTTGAAGAAATCATACGAGATCATAATCGCTATGCCGTCACAATCATCCGAGGCAAGGAAGTTCTCTATCAGCTGGCCTTCCCCGACGATGATGACATCGCCCTGCTTGATACGTGACGCCTTGGCATCGACCGTATAGCTGGCCTCTCCCTGGGTGCAGAGAGCAAAGAAAAGACATTGCATCCGGCACGACTTCCACGGCAGAGGTACCTCACTAAAATGCTCATAGACAAGAAAATCCTCGCCTATGAAATGTCCCTTAGGATAGAAATCTCTCGCCTGAGCGACACTTACCTCTATAAAACTGCTCTCGTCCATTATATACACTCCCCACCTCTCCCAAAGGAGGAGGTGGGGGATTCGGTTTTATTCTATTTAAGTCATACTCCGACCACCCTGCGTAGCCTCATCGTGATCTCGTCACACACGGGCTACCCATCCACAAGTCGCTTATGCGTCGATATTGGCGTAGGTGGCATTGGCCTCTATAAACTCGCGACGCGGCTCCACGTCGTCGCCCATGAGCATCGAGAAGATCTCGTCGGCCTCAGCAGCATTCTCAATCGTCACCTGTTTGAGCAGACGCGTCTTCGGATCCATGGTCGTCTCCCACAGCTGCTCGGGATTCATCTCTCCCAAACCTTTGTAGCGCTGTGTATGGACACCCTTGCCGTCCTCCACGCCATTGGCGTATTTGTCGAGGAAGATCTGGCGCTGCTGCTCGGTGTAGCAATACTCCGAAATCTTCTTGTAAGTACACTTATAGAGCGGCGGCGTAGCGATATAGAGGTGTCCCTCCTCGATGACGCGCGGCATGTAGCGATAGAAAAGCGTCATAATGAGCGTGTCGATGTGCGAGCCATCGACATCGGCATCGGTCATGATGATAATCTTGTCGTAGCGGAGCTTGTCGGTATTGGCCTCAAAGTCATCCTGGCCGTCATCCACACCAAAGCGGACACCGATGGACTGGATGATATTCATCACCGACTCTGCCTCGAACACACGATGGCGCTGCACCTTCTCCACATTCAGGATCTTACCACGAAGCGGCAAAATAGCCTGGGTGTATCGGTCGCGGCCCTGCTTGGCTGATCCTCCTGCCGAGTCGCCCTCGACCAGGAATATCTCAGCGCGCTTCGGATCACGTATGGAGCAATCGGCAAGTTTGCCAGGAAGGCCACCACCACTCATCACGTTCTTGCGCTGCACACTCTCGCGAGCCTTGCGTGCGGCAATACGTGCCGTGGCTGCCAGCACCACCTTGTTGCAAATAAGCTTCGCCTCGTCGGGATGCTCCTCCAGATAGTCGGCCAAAGCTTCGCCGACAGCCTGCTGCACCGCACCCGAGACCTCGCTATTGCCGAGTTTCGTCTTGGTCTGGCCCTCAAACTGGGGCTCAGCCACCTTGATGGAGATGACGGCCGTCAAGCCCTCACGGAAGTCGTCGCCCACAATGTCGATCTTCGCCTTCTCAATCTGCTTTGAGATCTGGGCGTCGTTGTCGGCATAAGCCTTCAGCGTCCTGGTCAGCGCGGTACGGAATCCCGTGACGTGGGTACCACCCTCGATGGTGTTGATATTGTTGACGTATGAATGAAGATTCTCATTGTAGTCCGTGTTGTACATGATAGCCACCTCGATGGGCACGCCCTGCTTCTCGGTCTTCAGGTAGATGACATCATCGAAGAGGTGGGTGCGATGGCGGTCGATGTAGCGGACAAACTCCTTGAGGCCCTCCTTGGCATGGAACACCTCCTGGCGTGTCTTGCCCGTCTCGGGATCAGGATGCTCATCCGTCAGGGTAATCTTCACGCCGGCGTTGAGGTAGGCCAGCTCCCGCATACGACGTGCGATGATTTCCCACTTGAAGGTCGTTGTGGTGAAGATAGTGCCGTCGGGCCAGAACTGCTGCCTCGTACCGTGCTTGTCCGTCTTTCCAACGATCTTCACGGGATACAAAGGCTTGCCCTGCTCATATTCCTGCTGGTAGATATTGCCGTCGCGAAAGACCTGCGACATCATGTGCGTGGAGAGCGCATTCACACAACTCACACCCACACCATGCAGACCGCCAGACACCTTGTACGAGCCCTTGTCGAACTTACCGCCCGCATGGAGGACAGTCATAACCACCTCCAGCGCGCTTTTGTGGAGCTTCTTGTGTTCATCGACAGGGATTCCACGACCGTCATCCTCCACGACAATCGATCCATCCGCACAGATCGTCACCTCGATGTGGCTGCAATAGCCCGCCATGGCCTCGTCGATGGAGTTGTCCACCGTCTCGTTGATGAGATGATGGAGACCCTTCTCGCTGATGTCGCCGATATACATGGCTGGACGCTTGCGCACAGCTTCCAAACCTTCAAGGACTTGTATGTTACTGGCCGAATAATTTTGTTCGGCAGCCTGAATATCTTCCATGTTGCTTCATTTTCTTTTATAGACCGCAAAGGTACGAAAAAACATGCGAATACGGAAATTTTTAATCGCCAAATCCCACGCTTTCGCCCACCCAGGCAGTTAGGAACCAAGCTTTTTCCGACTTTGTCGCTTTTCACACACACCAAGACACGAACCATTGGAACGCAAAAGGGCATCCATCACACATCATATAGATATGCAATGGATGCCTTCGTTGGTGCTATAGACTTATAGAACCCTTTGAAAAGTTCTTATTTATCCGAGAGCAACGATGTGCTTCGTGAGGCTTGACTTGAGGTTGGCCGCCTTATTCTTGTGAATAATGTTGGTCTTAGCCAGCTTGTCCAGCATCTTCTGCACAGTCGGATACAGCTTCAGAGCTGCCTCCTTGTCCGTCGTGGCACGCAGTTTGCGAACGGCATTGCGCATCGTCTTAGCATAATACTTATTATGAAGCGTGCGAACCTTCTCCTGACGGATTCTCTTCAACGATGATTTGTGATTTGCCATCTTTACTTGTTTTCTTCTTTTTTTTATTTTCTTGCAGTCCCTAGCAGAGTCGAACTGCTCTTTAGAGAATGAAAATCTCTCGTCCTAACCGATAGACGAAGGGACCCCTGCTAAATTTTTGCGGGTGCAAAGTTACTGCTTTTTTTCATTTCAGCCAAATATTGCCAAGTAAAAATTATCTAAATGACTATATTTTTGTGCCTTAGCTGCAATACTTGGTGGTTTATCTGGCTTTTTTCATACCTTTGCACACATGGAAGAAGTGAAGACGCGGGCCATTGTGCTCCGTACCGTGAAGTATGGCGACAACGCCATCATCGCCGACTTACTCACCGAGGCACAAGGACGCGTGTCGTTTCTCGTACGCATCCCCAAGACGGCAAGGGGGCGAGTACGACGCCAGCACTTCCTGCCCCTAACTCTTTTGAGCATCGACTACGACTTTCGCCTGCGCAGTTCTTTGCAGCGCTTGCGCGAGGTGCGCATAGACCAGCCCTACCTTCACATCCCGATCAATCCGTCGAAACAGGCCATCCTGCTCTTTCTCGCAGAGTTTCTCACCTACGCCACACGCGACGAACAGCAGAACGTCCCCCTTTTTCTCTTCATCCGTTCCAGCCTGCTATGGCTCGATGAGACCGAAGCGCGTTTTGCCAATTTCCACCTTGTCTTCATGGCGCGCATGAGCCGCTTCTTAGGATTCTGGCCCAACCTCGAAGACTACCACGAGGGATGCTACTTCGACCTCCGTGGTGCAACGTTCACGCCGCTGCGTCCGCTCCATCCCGACTTTCTGCCACCCGAAGACGCTGCCCATGTCGGGTTGTTGATGCGCATCAGCTATCCCACTATGCACGTCTTCCTTCCGACACGCGAGGAGCGCAACCGCATCGCAGGGATCATGCTGTCCTACTACCGCCTCCACGTACCCAACATGCCCGACCTCCGTTCCCTTCCCGTGCTCCGCGAACTGTTTGCAGGAGGATGACGATGAGGTCGGAGGATGGTCTCCCGAAACGGGACCTTCGCAGCCAAGTCACCCAGGGAAACTGTTCGGCAGGCATCCCACTCGCTATTAGGCAGACCATTCCTGCGATCCAGCAGCAAGTTTTGGCAATGGCGACAACCTTATCGTGTCAAACATTCGGACGAACCAGTTTTTTTTCGTACTTTTGCAGCATAGTTGCCACATAACCTTATAACGCTCGAAGAAATGAAACGGTTTCATCAATTATCCGCACTTGCCCTTCTTTTGCTGGCGGGAAGTGCGAGCCTATCGGCCCAGCAGCCCGTCACGCCTGTCGATCATGTATCGACATTAGTGGGAAGCGCTTCGAAATTTAGCCTTTCCACAGGCAACACCTATCCCGCCATCGCCCTGCCCTGGGGCATGAACTTCTGGGTGCCGCAGACGGGCAAGATGGGCGACGGCTGGCAATACACCTACGACGCCAACCAAATCAGGGGTTTCAAGCAGACCCACCAGCCCAGCCCGTGGATCAACGACTACGGCCAGTTTGCCATCATGCCGACTGTTGGCAAGGTGGATTTCGACGAAAACCGCCGTGCCAGCTGGTTCTCCCACAAGGCAGAAACGGCCTCGCCCTATTATTATAAGGTATATCTGGCCGACTACGACGTGACGACAGAGATAACGCCGACGGAGCGGGCGGCCCTTTTCCGCCTCACCTTCCCCGCGACAGACTCCGCCAACATTCTGATTGACGCCTTCGACCACGGATCCTCCATCACCATCCAGCCCGAGAAGCGCAGGATCGTGGGCTACACGACACGCAATAGCGGCGGTGTACCCGACCATTTCAAAAACTACTTCGTCCTGGAGTTTGACCGTCCTTTCACCATCTCCCACGTAGGAAGCGTTGATGCCGACTACCATTTCGTGGCCTCGGACGATGACTGTGCCACCGCCGACCATGCCGTGGCAGCCGTCAGTTTCGCCACAAAGCGGGGCGAGCAAGTGGGCGTGCGCGTCGCCTCGTCGTTTGTCTCGGCAGACCAAGCCCTGCAAAACCTCAAGGAACTGGGCGACGCCGACTTCGACCGACTCCGCCAGCAGGGACGAGATCGCTGGAACGACGTGCTTGGCCGTATCGAGGTCAGCGATGCCAATACCGACCACCTGCGAACCCTGTATAGCAACCTCTATAGATGCGTGCTCTTCCCCCGTATGTTCTTCGAAGTCAACGCCCAAGGCGACACCATCCACTATAGTCCATACAATGGCAAGGTGCTCCCCGGGGCCATGTTCACGGATACGGGCTTCTGGGACACGTTCCGCGCGCTGATGCCACTTGTCGATTTGGTCTATCCCTCGATGGGCAGACTGATGCAAGAGGGACTCGTCAACGCCTATAAGGAAAGTGGATTCCTGCCCGAATGGGCCAGTCCGGGCCACCGCGACTGTATGGTCGGCAACAACTCGGCCTCTGTTGTGGCCGACGCCTACCTCAAAGGACTACGGGGCTACGATGCGGAGACGCTTTGGCAGGCTGTCGTCCATGGCGCCAACGCCCACCATCCCTCTATCGGCAGCACGGGAAGGATGGGGTTCGAATACTACAACCGTCTCGGCTACGTGCCCTACGACGTGAAGATCAACGAGAGCGTGGCACGCACCCTGGAGTATGCTTACAACGACTGGTGCATCTACCAGTTTGGCAAAGCGCTGGGCAAAAGTCTTCGCGAGTTGCGACCCTACCGGGAACGGGCGATGAACTACCGCAACGTCTTCGACCCAGAGACCCGCCTGATGCGTGGACGACTGAAGGACGGGAAGTTTCAGTCGCCCTTCAACCCCTTCAAGTGGGGGGACGCCTTCACCGAAGGCAATAGCTGGCACTGGACGTGGTGCGTATTCCACGACCCCGAAGGACTGATACAACTCATGGGAGGCCGCGACCGCTTCAACCAGATGATGGACAGCGTCTTCGTCGTGCCGCCCATCTTCGACGACAGTTACTACGGACAGGTGATCCACGAGATACGCGAGATGCAGGTGATGGACATGGGCAACTACGCCCATGGCAACCAACCGATCCAGCACATGGTCTATCTCTACGCCTATAGCGGTCAGCCCTGGAAGACACAGTATCGGGTCCGACAGGTGATGGACCGTCTCTACTCTGCCCTTCCCGACGGCTATTGCGGAGACGAGGACAACGGACAGACCTCGGCCTGGTATGTCTTCTCCGCCCTCGGCTTCTACCCCGTCTGTCCAGGAAGCAACCAGTATATTCTGGGCGCACCCTATTTCGACCAAGTCAAGGTGCACCTGGAGAATGGCAATAGTCTCCTGATCCGTCGAGACAACAACAACGGCCCTTACGTGGACCAGCTACTGCGCGACGGGGTGGCCTACGACCGCAACTACCTCGACCACGAGGACCTCCTCCGAGGACTGAGTCTCGACTTCAAGATGTCGGGACAACCCAACCTCTCGCATGGCACAAGGCCTGAGGATGCACCCTATTCCTTTAGCGACGAACTGAAGGAGCGACGCTGACCACATCCCGAACGCATCCCGAAGCATTCCAAAGGCATTCGCCATTCACTCTCACCCATCAACAACAAACAAAAATGAAGCACCTTATCCTTGCACTAACGACCGCCCTCTGCGGTCTTCAACCTCTTCAGGCACAGACCGACGCCCCTGCACCCATCCCACCGCTGCCCTCAGAGGCACAGGTGGCATGGCACCAATTGGAGACCTACGCCTTCATCCACTTCGGTCCGAACACCTTCGGAGACCGCGAATGGGGCTATGGCGACGCTCCATTGGAGAGTTTCAATCCCACCCGTCTCGACTGTGAGCAATGGGCACGGACGGTAAAGGCGGCGGGAATGAAGGGTATCATCCTCACGGCCAAGCATCATGACGGTTTTTGTCTATGGCCGACGAAGCAGACTGACTATTGCGTCCGCAACACGCCCTACAAGGGCGGGAAGGGCGATGTTGTTGGGGAGTTGGCTGCCGCATGCCGAAAGTACGGACTCCACCTGGGACTATACCTTTCGCCGTGGGATCGCCACCAGGCTTTCTACGGCACTCCCCTCTACGTGGAATACTTCTATGCGCAACTCCAGGAACTGCTGACGCAATATGGCGAACTGTTCGAAGTGTGGTTCGACGGCGCCAATGGCGGCGACGGCTGGTATGGTGGCACGAAAGAGGAGCGCACTATCGACCGCAAGACCTACTACAATTTTCCAAGGGCATGGAAGATGGCGGCCGAACTCCAACCGAAGGCAGTCATCTTCTCCGACGAGGGACCGGGATGCCGATGGGTCGGCAACGAGAAGGGATTTGCGTTTGCCACCAACTGGGCTTTCCTGCGCAGTAAGGATGTACATCCTGGCTACGAGCGCTACTGGGAACTGCAGCAAGGCCATGCCGACGGCGACGCCTGGGTGCCTGCGGAATGCGACGTCAGTATCCGTCCAGGATGGTTCTACCACGAAAAGGAGGACGGAAAAGTGAAGACGGTGGACCAACTGGTCGATCTCTACTACCGCAGCGTGGGCCATAACGGATCCCAGCTCATCAACTTCCCCGTCACCCCAGAGGGACTGATACACCCCACAGACTCCGCAAGGGCCGTGGAGGCATACCAGGTGATTAGCAAGGAACTGGCCACCAACCTCCTCAAGGGGGCGAAGGTGAAGGCGACGGCCACACGAGGAGATGCTTTCTCTACACGGACGCTGACAGATGGCGACTTCCACACTTATTGGGCTACGCCCGATGGCGTGACGACGGCCACACTCTCCTTCACATTCCGCAAACCGACGCAGGTGAACCGCCTCAAACTGCAGGAGTATATTCCGCTTGGACAGCGAGTCGAACGTTTCGTGGTGGAATATCTCGACCATGGTGTTTGGACACCCATCAACGCGGGCGAGGAGACTACCACCATCGGCTACCAGCGACTGCTGCGCTTCAAGACCATCACCACCCGCCAACTTCGCATACGCTTCCTCCAGTCACGCGGACCGCTCTGCATCAATGAGATGGGAGCCTACTACGCGCCCAACGCCAAAGAACGCTATACCGAACGGGTGGAAGAGGTGGCAACGCTGCCTTTCTCAGTAGCCGACACCACACCGAAGACCATCACTTTCGACCTCGGTGAGTCGAAGACAATCCGTGCCTTCTTCTACCTTCCCACACAATCGGTGGGGAACGAGGGGACGGCGGCCAACTACGAGCTATGGGCTGGCGAGACATCAGAGGCTATGCAGAAGGTAGCGGAGGGAGAATTTTCCAACATCCGCAACCACCCCGTCTTGCAAGAAGTCTATTTCACGCCTGTATCGGCCCGCTACATCCAGTTGCGCGCCACCCGCATGGTGCGTCCAGGCGAGGCGTTGAAGTATGAGAAAATAGCCATCCAATAATCCATTTGCACCTACTCTTATACCTTATATATATAATGAATACGCTTCTCACCTCCCTGCTGGCTACCGCCACGCTTCTCCCTCTCCCACACCATCGCGACCTGCGCACGCTTTCCATCGGCACAGAGCGGCCAAGGACGATGTTCATGGCATGGCCTGACTGCTCTGCAGGACAATCGCTGCGGTACGAGGACAGTCCGTGGCACCAGTCGCTCAATGGGAAATGGCATTTTTTCTATGCCGACGACGACCACCTGCTACCCCATGATGCCACAGCCGACCAGCCCGACACACAGGGGTGGAGCACGATCAGCGTGCCAGGCAACTGGGAGATGCAAGGTTTCGGCACGGCGATCTACGTCAACCAACCATACGAGTTTGTCCAAGGACGTCCCCAACCGCCTGTCCTCCCCGACGAGATACCCGTAGGCGTCTATCAGCGCACCTTCACCATACCCGAGTCGTGGGACGGAAAGAATGTGTTTCTACACATCGATGGTGCCAAGTCGGGAGTCTATGTCTATCTCAACGGACAACACATCGGATATAGCGAGGACTCCAAATCGACGGTGGAATATCTTCTGAATCCGCATCTGCGCAAGGGAGAGAACCACCTGACACTCAAGATCTATCGTTGGAGTACAGGATCGTATCTCGAATGTCAAGACTTCTGGCGCATCAGCGGCATCGAGCGCGACGTATGGCTGTCGGCAGAGCCACAGGTCTCGCTACGCGACTTCCATATCACCTCCACCCTCAACGACAGCTACCACGATGGTATCTTCCGCTTGCAGACCGAACTGCGCAATACCACGGGCAAACGACAGCGGGCAACGGTCTCCTACGAACTGCGGAGCGACGAGGGGAGCACGCTTGTCGCCTCGGCCTCACAGTCTATCGACATCAAGGACACAGCAGCCTTCGCCGACTTCTCGGCCACGATACCAAACGTCCGGCCATGGAGTTCGGAACAGCCCCAGCTCTACACCCTATATGTAAAGGTGCAAAACGGGAAGGAACAAGAGGTGATTCCCTACCGCGTGGGATTCCGGCGTATCGAGATCAAGGAACGATTGTGTAGAGACGGTCGCACACTCCCCTGTCTGCTGGTAAATGGGCAACCCATCAAACTCAAGGGTGTCAACATCCATGAGCACAACCCCTATACAGGCCACTATGTGACGGAGGAGGTGATGCGACGCGACTTCGAACTGATGCGGCGCAACAACATCAACGCCGTGCGCCTCAGCCACTACCCACAGGGCCACCGCTTCTATGAGCTGGCCTCTGAATACGGTCTCTATGTCTATGACGAGGCCAACATTGAGAGCCACGGTATGGGCTACAACCTGCGCAAGGGTGGCACGCTGGGCAACAACCCCGACTGGCTCGACGCTCATCTGTACCGCACCCGCAACCTGTATGAACACGACAAAAACTACCCCTGCGTCTGCTTCTGGTCGCTGGGCAACGAGGCGGGCAACGGAGTCAACTTCTACGAGACCTACCAATGGCTGAAAGCTGCCGACGCCCCTTGGATGTCGCGACCCGTCAGCTATGAGCGTGCGCTTTTGGAATGGAACACGGACCTGTTTGTCCCACAATATCCGTCGGCGGAATGGTTCGCCAAAGTGGGAAAAAGTGGGCTGGACCGTCCCGTCATCCCCTCTGAATACGCCCATGCAATGGGCAACAGCACGGGAGACCTGTGGGGACAATGGCAACCTATCTACGAATACGACCACCTGCAGGGCGGATTCATCTGGGACTGGGTTGACCAAGGAATCCTGGCCCTCCACCCCAAAGATAGCACACGATGGGGCAACGCCATCCCGCTGATGGACCAAAAGCGAGGCCAAATAGCCCGTCCGAATAGTGAGAAGTTTTATGCCTATGGCGGCGACTTCGGCGTTGGCATGCCCTCAGACCACAACTTCTGCTGCAATGGCATCATTGCCCCCGACCGCACACCCCACCCTGCCATGGCCGAGGTGAAATATGTGTACCAGAATGTGGCGTTCCTGCCAGTGGACCTCAGCAAAGGCACCTTCCGGATCTTCAATCGCCACTACTTCACCAGCCTCGATGCCTATGACTTCCACTACGAGGTGCGACGCAATAGCGAGTTGATGGCCGAGGGCACATGGCACCTCGACACGCCGCCACAGGAATATGCCGACGTGGCGGTGCCCCTCCCCCAGTTGGAGCAACGGCCCGAGACGGAGTATTTCATCAACCTCTATGCCACGACCCGCGAAGGGGAACCTATCGCCCTCTACGGGAAACCCGATGAGCAGCGGCCCGCCGTTGCCAAGGGTGAGCAGATGGCCATGGAGCAATTCCGCATTCCACAGCCCTACACACTGAAAGCAGAGGCTGAGGCCACAGGAAAGATGACCTGGCGATCGAGCCAAGACAGTACGGTAGTGACGGGCCAGCGACTTCACTTTGCGCTGGATGCCAAAGGCGTAGTCACCTCCTATCGCGTGGATGGACGTGAGTACATCCACGAGGGCTTTGGTTTCCAACCCAACTTCTGGCGTGCACCGACCGACAACGACAATGGTAACAACACGGCAGAGCGACTGCGGATATGGAAAACGGCAAGCCAGGAGTTTCACCCCACCGTGCGCGTAAGCCAGCAAAGCACACAAACGGTGGTAGTCATCAACTACACACTTCCTACGGGCAATCACTACACGCTTACCTACACGCTATCGGACGATGGACGCCTGCACGTTGCGGCCGACTACACCCCGGCCAGCAAGGCCGACACGCCCGAGCTACCGCGCGTGGGACTCCGTTTCCGCCTCCCTGCAGCCATGGACGGCGTGACATACTTTGGTCGGGGGCCTGAGGAAAACTACATCGATCGCAACCACGGCACCCCCATCGGGCGCTACCAGGCCAAGGCCAACGATCTCTACTATCCCTACGTCCGCCCCCAGGAGAACGGTCATCACACCGACGTGCGCTGGATCCGACTGGAGGACCACCTCGGCAACGGACTCCTCGTCAAGGCAGACAGTGTGATGGAGTTTAATGCGCTGCGCAACAGCATCGAGGACTTCGATCAAGGAAAAGCCATCAACCACCATGCAGACGAGATACGCCCCCGCCACTTCGTCGAGGTGTGTCTCGACGGGTTCATGCAGGGCATAGGAGGCTACGACAGTTGGGGAGCTCGCCCTGCTCCCGAGCATCTGCTCCCTGCCGACCGCGCCTACCACTTCGGGTTCTCCATCCAGCCCGTTGCGAGGTCATAGCATCGGAACAATATGACAAAACCGTTAAAATAGTTGGTTTTCGCTTGTGCTCCCTTGGCCGATTCACAGGGATTGCGTAACTTTGTGGCAGGGAGCACATGCCGAAGACGAAGATCCATCCACCTCATCTCACGCTTTTGCTCTACATCTGAAACAGCTAAAAACGAACGCACATGATGAAACAAACGGTAAAAATACGCTGCAAGAACAACGGAGAGACCAAAGAGATAGCCATCGGAAGCACACTCAAGGAGGCTTACGAGGCTTTTGGTCTGAGTATGGAGTTCGGCCCCATCAATGCCACGGTAAACAACCGCACGGAGGGGCTCAACTATCGTCTTTATCACAACAAAGACGTGGAATATTTCGACCTCCACTCCGCCACAGGCGAGCGTTGCTATATGCGCACGCTCTTCTTCGTGCTCTGTAAGTCGGTCCATGACCTCTATCCCGATAGCAAGGTAGTGATAGACATCCCCGTGAGCAACGGCTACTACTGCAACCTGATGCTCGGCCACGATGTGACGGAGACTGATGTGACACGCATCCGCGAGCGAATGCGACAACTCATCGATGCAAAGTTGCCCATCCGTCGCTACGAGGTTCCAACGGAAGAAGCCGTCAGGATATTCAGTTCGCGTGGCGACAAGGCCAAAGCAAAACTGCTTCGAAGCACGGGCAAACTCTATACGACCTACTACGAGATAGACGACTATGTGGACAATTTCTATGGATCGTTACTCATCAACACCTCGCAGCTGACCCTCTTCGGACTGGAGAAATACTTCGACGGGGCGTTGCTGCGCCTGCCCTCACGCCAGAATCCAGCCGAACTGGGGGCACTGATACGCCAGGACAAAATGTTCGACATCTTCAAGGAGCAACACAGGTGGAATCGCATCCTCGGCGTGAGTACTGTCGGCGACTTCAACGAAGCCGTCCGATCAGGACAAACCACAGGCCTCATCAACGTCAGCGAAGCCCTGCAGGAAAAGAAGATTGCCTCCATCGCCGAACAAATAGCCCATCGCCAAGGCACGCGCGTAGTACTGATAGCGGGTCCGTCCTCATCGGGTAAGACCACGTTCTGCAAGCGGTTATCCATCCAGTTGGTCACCTGCGGCATCAAACCCATACAGATCTCACTCGACGACTACTTCGTGGATCGCCATCTCACCCCAAAGGACGAGAACGGAGAATATGACTACGAGAGCGTCCATGCCCTCAACATACCCCTGCTGAACGAGCAGCTACAGCAGCTTTTCGAAGGGAAAACCATCGAGCTGCCGAAGTACAACTTCCAGACGGGCAAGAGCGAGAAGAGTGGCAAGAGACTACAGTTGGGCGACAATCAGGTACTGGTGCTCGAAGGCATCCATGCCCTCAATCCAGAGTTGACGGCACAGATTCCGCAGGAGCAGAAGTTCCACATTTATATTTCTGCGCTGACCACCATCCTGCTCGACGACCACAACTACATCCGCACTACGGACAACCGCCTTCTGCGCCGCATCATCCGCGACTACAAGTACCGTGGGGTGAATGCCCAGGAGACGATCCATCGCTGGCCCAGTGTCCGTGCGGGCGAGAACAAATGGATTTTCCCCTATCAGGAGAATGCCGACGTGATGTTCAATACAGCCATGCTCTTCGAGCTGGCCGTCATCAAGCAGCAGGCCGAGCCACTCCTGGACCTGGTTCCAGAGAATTGCCCCGAATATGCCGAGGCCTACAGGCTGCGCACATTCCTCGACTATATCCAGCCGATACCCAACCGCGCCCTGCCTCCCACCTCTCTGCTGCGCGAGTTCTTAGGTGGCAGTTCGTTTAAGTATTGAGGTACCACGGACCATAGCCTATCCAGACACATTATGTCAAAAGGGGACGACAGCTATCTGTCGTTCCCTTTTGACATAGTTCCATTACAATACCTCTGGCTATTGCCTGTGATAACGCAGCCAGCTATTATGATATTGCCTATTCCTTTTGTTTCGCATCCCCATCCAGCACCTCACCAAAGAGGGTGGCGGAGGTGCTACCCGTGATGCGCACGCGTACGGTCTCGCCGATGCGATGCTGACCTCGGTCAATGACGACAGCCTTGTTTTGCTCCGTGCGTCCCATGAGTTGGTTGGGATTGCGCTTGGCTGTGCGCTCCAGAAGGATGTCAAACTCCTTGCCTTCGTCCATACGGTTGCGCTCAGCCGACATCTCCGTCTGCAGACGGATCAGTTCGTTGAGTCGGCGCACCTTCTCCTCCTCCGAGACGTTGTCGGGCAGATGCTTGGAAGCATAGGTGCCAGGGCGCTCACTATACTTGAACATGAAGGCAGAGTCGAAACCGACCTCACGCACCAGCGACAGCGTCTCCTGAAACTCCTCCTCGCCCTCGTCGTGGTAGCCCACAAAGAGGTCGGTCGTCAGTCCGCAGCCAGGGATGATGCGGCGTATGGCAGCCACGCGCTCCAGGTATTGCTCGCGCGTATATTTGCGGTTCATCAAATGGAGCACCTTGTTGCTGCCGCTCTGTGCCGGGAAGTGGATGTGGCGGCAGAGGTTGGGCTCGTCGGCGATAGCATGGAGGATGTCCTCCGTCATATCCTCGGGATTGCTGGTCGTAAACCTGACGCGCATGTGCGGGACGCTCTCTGCTACGAGACGCAGCAGCTGGGCAAAGGACGTGCCCCCCTCGGGACGCTTGCCGTTGGGCAGCAAGCCATAGGAATTGACGTTCTGTCCGAGCAGCGTCACCTCCTTGAAGCCACGGTCACTGAGGTCGTGCACCTCGCGGAGGATGCTCTCCACGTCGCGCGAACGCTCACGTCCACGCGTATAGGGCACAATGCAGTAATGGCAGAAGTTGTTGCAGCCACGCATGATGCTCACGAAGCCCGAGATGCGGTTGCCACCGATACGCTGAGGGATCACGTCGCGGTAGGTCTCGGTAGTGGAAAGGTCCACGTCGATGGCCTTGTGGCCCAGTTCGGCCTGTGCGATAAGGTCTGGGAGCGACAGGTAGCTGTCGGGTCCACAGACGATGTCAGCATGGTGGTTGGCTATCAAGTCGTCCTTGACACGTTCCGCCATGCAGCCGAGTACGCCGAGGAGCAGCTTGGAGCCGCCTTGCGTCTTGCGCTGCCTTCCCTTGGCATAGAGCGTGTCGAGGCGGTTGTAAATCTTGCTCTCCGCATTCTCTCGGATAGAGCAGGTGTTGAGGAAGATGGCGTCGGCCTCCTCCTCATGCTCCGTAGTCTCGTAGCCCGCCATTTGCATGACCGAGGCGACGACCTCGGAGTCGGCCACATTCATCTGGCAGCCGTAGGTTTCTATGAATAGTTTTTTCATTCTGTCACGCTTTCTGTATAATATAGGGTGGTTCGCACAGTCGTGTCTCCCGTGGAGATCAGCTCACCTTCGTGATGCGCACGGTGCGGTAGTTTTTGTTGCAGGCGATGTAATACGACCCGTTGGTATAGATATCCTCGTTACCCTCCATGTCGAGCTGGAAACCAGCCGCACGTACCTGCGAGACGAGGTTGTTGTAGGCATTGTCGTTGAATACGCCGATCATCACTGCGCCATCTCCCACCGCCACATAGCTGGAAATACCGTCACGGAGCGCACGGGGATAGTCCTCAAACTTACCATCAACGATCTTCTTGGGCAGGCGGCAGTTCTTATAGTACATCTTGTCGTATTTCGCCACACGGAACACCTCGTAGGCATTCTGCACCTTGTAGCCATATTTCTTCATGGCGGCATCCATGTGGGCCGCGTCGGTGAAGACGCTCACCAGTTCTTCGACGTTGAGCAACTGGTCGTTGGGGGCTACAGGCTCTTCTGCAACAGCGGGTGCCGTCTCTGTCGTACCCTCCTTCTGGAGGCCGTCATTGCCACCCTGGGAGGTATGCTGGATCAAGCCGCAGGAGGAAAGGAGCAGCGTGAGGGCGAAGGCCGATGAGTATAAAGTCTTTTTCATTCTCTTGCTTTCTGATAATAGGAGATATCTTACGTATTAATATATGATGATGTCGCAAGGGAAGCACACGCCTTGGGGCCACAGGAGGCCCAGATGAGGTAGTTTCCCCATAACAACTTGCAAAGGTACGTTTTATCCTTGAAATAGGCAAATCATAGCAGAGGAAGTTGGCTGCGGGGGCATGGCAAAGGAAAGGAAATGGAAAGAAAAATCCTTTCCCAGCAGAAGAACATGGTCTGCTGGGAAAGGACGTCAATGGGTCGGCAAGGCCCTTTGGCCATCTGCGACCGATTGGATATGGGCTTAGCGCACCATCACCTTCAGCGTGCGTCCGTCGCTGAGCTTGATGATGTTCAGTCCCTTCTGCTCGCCGAAGACACGCTGGCCAGCGGCATTATAGCGTGCCACCTCGTAGGTGTTATCGCTGGTCTCCGTGGCCTTGAGAGCCGTGACGGCCTTGTTGAACGTCATACCGATGGAGTTCTCGATGCGGTTGTCGAGCCTGTCCTCCGCATTGTGCTTGTTGAGGAAGGCCACGAGCGTGAGTTTGTCCTTGTTCCAAGCCTCATCGATGGGGATGGAATAAGTGGCCGTGAAATGGCGGTTCTCCCATACGACCGGGTCTCCCCAGGCGCTATTGAAGTAGCGGATGACGTGCATGTGATAGAAGTCGCCCGATGCGCCATACTGGTCACGGGCGGGAATCTCGTCCTCGGTCAGGTAGAGCGTGAGCTTGTTCTGTGCCGGGTCAAGACTCTCGTTGCACTCACCCGAGACAATCACCGTCGCCACGGAAGAGTCGTCGTTGACAGCCACCTGCATCGACAGTTGTGCGTTGCTGAACAGCGTGAGCTGGTAGTCGGCATAGCCCTCTACGTCGTCGTAGGTGTTGGCGAAGAGAACATTGTCCATGTTTCCCTTTGCATATTGCGCGTCGAAGTCGGGCTGGCGGTTGAACATCAAGCCCGGAGCATAGGTCATGCCGTTATCGTTGTAGAGATAGAGCAACGGCTCATCGCAGGGCTGCGTGAGCCAGTCGGTGTAGTAGGCAGAGTGGTGGCAGACCGCCCATACGCGGGTGGGATCGGCATGCTCCATGTAGTAGGCCAGGAGTCCGGCCACGCGCGGGCAGTTGGGACACTGCTCCGTGGTAAACTCCTCGATGACGAGGTTGCGTGGATACTTGTCCGAGAAGACACCGACGGTGCCCTGTCCCACCTTCGATTCCGACTCGTTGTCGTGGCCGTTGACCTTGGTCACCTCCACACTCACCTGGAAGCTACCAGCCTCCTCGCCCAAGGGGAGAGGGATGGAGAGCGTTCCGCCACGCGTGGGGATGACAGCCGGATCGATGGTCTCGTGCTGCTCCGTACCGCGCACGCCGTCGATGGTCACGACGTAGTCGATGCTCGACACGTCTTCCGTACTATTGTTGGTGTAGTGGATGGGGAGGACGACCTCGCTGCCCTGCTGGTAGGAGAGGTTGCCAAAGTCATCGACTGCCACGTCGTACTGGTAGTAGTTTCCCTCAATGAGGAGCTGGACGCTGAGGTTGTTGTCGCCCATGTCAAACTCGTACCATGCCTTGCCGTCGGTCGTACCGGGGCGCTGGCAGTAGAGCTGCAGCGGATGACCGCTTGCTCCCTCGGCCACACAAGAGAAGGGATAGCACTCGCTGGTGTACTCGCCGTCCTCCTTGGTGTTCTTCTGCTCGTAGTCGTAGCCGACCATCCACTCCATGCCGGGCTTGGTGGTGATGGTGATGGGGTTGTCAAGCATGACGGTGTTCCATCCCTTCTCCGTATCGTCCACCTTCTTGGAGACGATGTCCTTGCCGTTGCCGTAGCGGTCTGCGGCGATGATGAAGACGCGGCTCGCACCTATCGGCTCGCAGAGGCCGAAGCGGATGCCGACCACCCTACTGCCCAAATGGGGCTGGAGCATCTCCTGGGTGAGACTGATGGCCACCTTGTTGTCGCCAGGATACTCGGGGAATCCGCGTCCGAACTGTCCGAGGGCGTCGGTGGTATAGAGACCCAGCCATCGCTGGTCACTGTTGATCTTGTTGGGCTGGCCTGCCTGCTCCACGCGCTCTCCGCCCGGCAGGGCGATGGTAGTGGGAGCCTCAGGACTTATCATGGCATCCTGGGCGAAGGCTGCGAGCGCCGAGAGGGCCAGGGCCATGGAGAAAACTGTTCTTTTCATCTGGTGAAAGATTGATGCTATAGGTAAAGTTATTGTTGCGATAAAGGAGGCGCCGTAGATGACGCTAAAAAATATCAGGGATGCGGCGGATTGTTCCGCCCGCACCCCTGATGTATTTGCTAATAGAAGTGGAAAGGATTCATTCCCTTTCGCTCGTTCTTTAGTTCTAAGATACTGTCGCGATTACTTCACGATGACCTTCAGCGTGCGGCCGTCGCTCAGCTTGACGATGTTCAGACCCTTCTGCTGGCCGTAGATGCGCTGGCCGGCTGCATTGTAGCGAGCCACCTCGACGGCGTCGTTGTTGGTGCTGACACCCTCCACGCCATTGGTAGCGCTGAGGCTCACGTTGATAGAGTTCTCGATACGGTTGTCGAGAGGATCATTTGCGTTGTGCTTGTTGAGGAAGGCGACAAACTTGATGTCGTCCTGCTTCCAAGAGCTGTCAAGATTGTAATCGTAGGTAGCAGTGAAGCTCGTGCCGTCCCACGTCACCTTGTCACCCCAAGTGCTGTTGTAGGCACGGATGACGTGATGGTGTTTGTAGGTACCCTGGGCACCGGCCTGGGCCTGGGCCTTCACGTTGTCCTCAGTCACATAGACCGTGAGCAGCGCGTTGTCGGTGTCATAGAGGTTGTTGGCTTCGCCCTTGATGACGAGGGTCACCTTGCTCTTGTCGGCATTGGGCACCACCTGCATGTCGAGCTTGGCGTTGGCCAGCGTCTGGGTGAGGTAGTACTCGACGATCGTACCAAAGTCATCGGCACTACCCGGGATGGTCACGTTGTCCTTCTTGCCCTGTAAATAGTAGGAGTCAAAGTCCGGCTCGCGGTTGAACATCACGGCGGGAGCAAAGGTCGCACCACCATTGTTGAAGAGGAACGTCAGCTCCTGGTCGCAAGGCTGGGTGAGCCAGTCGGTGTAGTAGGCAGAGTGGTGGCAGACAGCGGCTACGCGGCTGAGGTCTGCAGTCTCAAGATACTCGTGGAGGTAACCAGCTACGCGCGGACAGTTGGGGCACTTCTCCGTGGTGAACTCCTCGATGACCATGTTGCGGGTGAACTGCGTGGAAGAAACACCAACATAACCCTCAGCCACCTTGTCCTTAGACTCGTTGTCGTGGCCGTTGACCTTGGTGATCTCTACCTTGATGCTCTTCTTGGCCTCGACACTACCACAGGGCACAGAAACCTTGAAAGAACTCTTGCTGCCAACACCTACAGACGGGCTGAAGGTTGTGTGCTCCTCGCTGCCAGCAACACCATCGACGCTGACGACATAGTCGAGGTCGGTGACGGCATAGGCCGAGTTGTTGACGAACGGAACGGTGATCTTGGCATCGGTGTTGATGCTACCCGTGACCATACCGAAATCCTCCGGCATGGCGCTATACTCGGGGAACTCACCCTCTACCAGCACCTGGATACTCATGTTCTTACCGCCCATGGAGAACTTCTTCCATCCGGTGTCGCCCGTCTTGGGATCGAGGCAGTAGATGAACAAGTACTGGTTATCAATTCCCTCTTTTACAGCAGAGAAAGGAAATGCCTTGTCATTATACTGGTCGCCTATCTGCGTATAGGTGTAACCTGCGGAAAACTCCTCGTCGCCCGTGATCTCGACAGGCTCGGTGAACATGACTTCGTTCCAACCTAAAGCAGTGGTGGACAACTCCTGCGTGCGGAGGTCAGCACCCGGTGCATCGTTCTCAACCTTCTTGAAGAAGGCAGTAGTGCTGCCGATCTCTTCACAGATAGCGAAACGCATACCGACAATCTTCATGCCGACATAGCTCTTCAGGATGTCCTTTGTGAGATAGATGCCCACCTGGTTGTCACCAGGATAAGAGGGCACACCCATTCCCTTGCCTTCTCCAGCCCAGTTGTCTGAGTTGTAATAGCCGAGCCAACGCTGGTTCTCTGCAACCTTGGCCACTTTCTTCACCGCTTGACTTTGCTGTGAAGCAGAAGGATTGCTCACGACAACATCCAGATTCTGATGCTGCACGCTCACCTGTGCACTGGCCATAGAAGCCAGAAGTACGGAGGCGATGGTCAGTAAAAATTTCTTCATACTTTCTTTAATTAGGTAGTTATTAATAATTTTTTGTCTCTGTCTCTCGATAGTCCGGGCGATAATACCCGTTATCGGTGGCAAAGATACGATTTATTTTTGAAGCGAGCAAAAAATAAGCAAAAAAATAAGCAGAAATATAATTCATCCGATATTTTTGGTGTTCCTCCCCATGAATAGCTATCTTAAAGTTAATGTTCCATCGACCCAAAATCCCTCGCACCCGACCTCGGCAATCCTTCGGGATGGTCTCGGGATGGCTTCGGGATGATCCTGGAGCATTTTGCCCTCGAAAACTGGAACTATGACCATTCACACACATTAGCTTAGGACCACATCCGGGCATTGCTTACGACAACTGCCACACATTGCTTACGACAACCGCCACACATTGCTTACGACAACCGCCACACATTGCTTACGACCAGCCTCGCACATTGCTTAAGTCAAATTCCTGCCCATCACCCTTATATTATATCGCACATTACCCTCTATATTATATTATGGTAAGGACTGGCGTCCTCTTTTGCGAAAAAGACACGGGCCGCGCATGGTACGCCGCACCCTGTTTTCTCGTTGTTTTTCTCTTGCGCCATGGGTTGTCGACGGACGGGCAAACGGCCGCAAAGCCTCCCTTTGCAGGGAGAAGGGGGATTTTTCTTGAAAAAAACCATGAAAGGCTTTGTAGTTTTCGGCGAAATCACTACATTTGCAACTTTATTGCAATAGAACGGTTCGTTTGTGCCGCTCCGACGAAGGACTGGCTGGCGGACAGAAGCTCAGAAGATGAAGGATTTTTTACAAGTATTACTTAGGTTCATCCCCCCCTACAAGAAGTATCTTGTGGGGGCCATAGCGTTCAATATACTGTCGGCATTGCTGAATGTGTTCTCCTTTGCCACCCTCATACCGATGCTCCAAATACTCTTCAAGGTGGACAACGGGTCGGGGGCCACGCAGGCCATGGCCTGGAGCGACGGGTCGCTGAAGGACGTCCTGTCCAACAACGTCGATTACTACACACAGATCTACATCACCTCCTGGGGTCCGACGACCGTGCTGCTCGTCATCGGTGCGGCCCTGGCCTTCATGACCTTCCTCAAGACGGGAGCCTACTTCCTGTCCTCGGCCTCCATCATTCCCATCCGCACGGGCGTGGTGCGCGACATCCGCAACCAGCTCTACCAGAAGATCACGTCGCTCTCGCTGGGCTTCTTCAGCGAGGAGCGCAAGGGCGACATCATCGCCCGCATGAGCGGCGACGTGCAGGAGATCGACTCCTCGATCATGGCCTCGCTCGACATGCTCTTCAAGAATCCCATCCTGATCATCATCTATTTCGCCACCCTGCTGGCCATCAGTTGGCAGCTGACGCTCTTCACCATCGTCTTCGTGCCCGTCTTCGGCTGGTTCATGGGCGTGGTGGGCCGCAAGCTGAAGGCGAAGTCCATCAAGGCGCAGGCCCTGTGGAGCGACACGATGAGCCAGGTGGAGGAGACGCTGGGCGGCCTGCGCATCATCAAGGCCTTCTGTGCGGAGGACAAGATGAACGCGCGCTTCGCCAAGGTCAACGACGCCTATCGCGACGACATCCTCAAGGTGAACGTCCGCCAGCAGATGGCCCACCCAATGAGCGAGTTTCTCGGCACGGTGATGATCGTCATCGTGCTTTGGTTTGGCGGCACGCTCGTCCTGGCCGAATATCCCGTCATCAGCGGTCCGACCTTCATCTACTACCTCGTCATCCTCTACAGCATCATCAACCCGCTGAAGGATTTCTCCAAGGCCAGCTACAACATCCCCAAGGGCCTCGCCTCGATGGAGCGCGTCGATAAGATCCTCAAGGCGGAGGTGGAGATCCAGGAAAAGACCCATCCCGAGCACATCACCAGTTTCGAGCACGAGATAGAGTTCCGCCATGTCAGTTTCGCCTACAACGACCACGGCAAGCAGGGCGGCGCACCGGAACTGCACTACGTTCTGCGCGACATCAACCTCGTGATCCCCAAGGGCAAGACCATCGCCCTGGTCGGCCAGAGCGGCAGCGGCAAATCCACGCTCCTCGACCTCATTCCCCGCTACTACGACGTGCAGGAGGGCGAGGTGCTCATCGATGGCATCAACGTCAAGGACCTGGGCATCCACGACCTGCGCCAGCTCATCGGCAACGTCAACCAAGAGGCCATCCTCTTCAACGACACCTTCCGCAACAACATCTCCTTTGGCGTGGATGATCTCTTCTTCCGTGGCTCCCTCCACGCCAAAGGAGATGT
>PPYF01129647.1_pt1 | contig 29100 bp, 17 predicted proteins | sample 1559871 | NCBI WGS metagenome assembly PPYF01 (sample SAMN08240021, study PRJNA423297) | Human gut metagenome, whole genome shotgun sequencing project.
GGGGAACGAGTAGCCCGTTGCCGTTGCCGCCGCTTCCGGAGCGATTTGCAGCCGCGCATCCTGCTTCCACGGGCGATAGACGCACGCGATATTCTTGATGAGCTGCGTCACCATCGTTGCGCCCGCGAAGCACAGCCCCATCCGCTGCCCGGTGCGCTTGTCGATGCACCAGTAGAATACGACGATAATAACAACCGGCAGCGACCCGGCGGCAAATTCCGAAATGAAGAGCAGCAAGCTGTTGATGAAGTTCGGCGCTTCCGCCCGGAGGTTCTGCAAAAACAGCAGATATTCAAAATCCAACGCTATTGACTCCTTTGTTACTTAATGACGCTCATGTCCAGCGCCATCTTCGCCCATGCGTCCGAAGCGCCGCTCGCGCCCGTGACTTCCGTGCCGGGCTGATAATCCGGCGTGGTGTACCAGCCGCAGAAGGTCATGTGCGGGTAGGTCGGAGCATCCGGCAAATCTGCCTGATGAATCGCGCTGCCGTTCACATGGTAGGTCGTCTGCGCCGTCGCCATGCCCTCTACGGTGATGCGGTAAGCGGTAATCTTCCCGTTCGTCGCGATGACATAACAATTTTGCAGCTGTGCAGGGTTATCAACGCCGTTTTTGCGCATTTCCGCCTGCAGGATTTCGCTCGTGAACCACGCGTTCTTCGTGCCGTCATCATTCTTCTGTATCTCCGCCGCATCCACCAGAATCCACCAGACGCTCTTTTCCGCGCTGTCCAGCACGATTTTAGGCGTACCCGCGCCGGAATAGCGAATGCCAATGCGCGCGCCGTCCGCGAACCACTCCATTTTCGCTTCGAGCTGGATGTAGGAGGAATCCCATTCCTTCTGGCTCGTCAAGCCGTCGGCGTTCGCCCAGAGGATGCTCTCGTCCGCCTCCGCGCGCACTTCCGTCAGCGCACTGCCCCATGCCACGCTGTTCTTGCCCTCCCACAGCGCGTCCAGCACCTGCGGGTACACCACGCTCGTCGCCTGACTGCGCAGCTTCGGATTCACTGCGCGGCGAATCCAGGCGTGGCACTCACCGCCGGACGTCTGATTGTTCCCATTGTCCCAGATGACAATCGGCACGCCATAGCGCTGGGCATTCTGCGCGACACAGTACGCCCACTTCGCGCGCTCGTCGTGATTGCCATTCGTGTTCGTCGCGCCCGTTTCGCCCATCACGACCGGAATCCCCCGGTCAAGGAAGGTTTCCTTGATGTTCTCGAACACGCGGTTGATTTTCGCGCCATCCTTCTCCGGGTCGAACGTCGTCTGCGTATCCTGCAGGCAGAAGGTCTGCGGGTCATACGAATGCACGGACACGATGATGTTTGCCGCCGCTTCGCCGTCCACCGTCGGCAGGGCAATCGCCGCCGTGCCCGCCGGGGAGCTGGTCGCCGCGTAGCCCGGAATCATCAGGCAGCGCTCGGCATTGTAGCCCTTGGCGTCCTTGCGGATGGTGTTCACGAACACTTGGTTGAGGTAGTTGACGGCAGCGTAGCACGCCGCGTTGCCGCTCCACTCATAGTTCGTACCCTGCGCGCGCGGCTCGTTCATGCCCTCGAAAATCACATGCTGGTCAAAGTCGGCGAAGGTGTCCGCAATCTGCCGCCACATTGCCGTCAGCTGCTCGCCGATTTTCTCCGCGTCCGCCGCGAAATTCGGCTCGTTAATCCACGCTTCGTGGTGCACATTGAGGATGACGAACAAATCCGCCTCGCGCGCCCACTCGACCACTTCGCGGACATGCTGGAGGAAGTCCTCGCGGATGGTGTACGTCCCATCGTCCGAGGTATAGCGGTACCAAGTCACGGGAATGCGGATGGTGTCAAAGCCCGCTTCCTTCACGCGCACCATCAGTTCCGGGGTGATTTTCGCGTTCCCCCACGACTGCTCCTGCGCGGTCACATCCGCGGTATTGCCGCCGGTTGCGTCCAGCGTATTGCCCAGATTCCACCCGAAACCCATCATCTCGACGATTTCTGTCGCTGTTTTGCCTGTCAGCATGGTTGATTCCTCCTCGGCGGCTGCCGGAAGCGTCGGCAGCAGCATGGTCAAGAATAGCGCAATCCATTTTCGCATGTTTTGCATGAATTTTCCTCCTATTGCTTATAGGATTGGATTGTTACACAGGGATTTCGCTCCTTCGGGAGCGACCAAAGGGCTTTCCGATCGCTCTTTGGAAACCTTCGGCGTCCCTTCGGATGTTACAGGTCTGTTATGTTAGTTTTTTAGTTTGTGTGCTTTTGGTTGTTGAGAAATTGCCTTCCCCTTTCGCCGGCGGACGCATTGTCAGACTAATTCTGTTCGTTTTCGCATCCGCTTCCAGCACCCACACGGTCACGATGTCGCCGACTCGGACGACTTCGCTCGGATGATTCACGCGGCGCTGCGCCATCTGGCTGATATGCACCAAGCCGTCGCGGTGAACGCCGATGTCCACAAACGCGCCGAAGTCGGTCACGTTGCGCACCGTGCCGCGAAGCTCCATGCCGGGCTGCAAGTCCTTCAAATCCATCACGTCGCTGCGCATCAACACCTGCGGCAGCTCATCGCGCGGGTCGCGGCCGGGGCGGGACAGCTCCGCCGCAATGTCGCGCAGGGTCGGTTCACCCACATTCAGCTGCTTCGCCAGCGCCGCGAACCCCTCCGCGTCCGCCAAGGTCAGCAGCTTGCCGACCGCCTCTGCCGGGGTGAGCGAAAAGTGCTTCAAAAGGGCGCGCGCCGCATCGTAACTCTCCGGGTGAACGCCTGTGTTCTCTATCAAGTCCTTGCCGCCGGGAATACGCAGGAAGCCTGCGCACTGCTCGAAGGCTTTCGGCCCAAGGCGCGGCACTTTCTTCAGCTGCGCACGGGTCGTAAACGCGCCGTTTTCCTCGCGGTACGCCACGATGTTCTTCGCGACGGTCGTGTTGATGCCCGCGACGTAACTCAGCAGCGACACGCTCGCCGTATTCACGTCCACGCCGACGCTGTTCACACAGTCCTCGACCACGCCGCCCAGCGCCGCGTCCAGTTCCGCTGCTTTCAGGTCATGCTGATACTGTCCTACGCCAATCGCCTTCGGATCGATTTTGACCAGCTCCGCCAGCGGATCCTGCAAGCGCCGCGCAATCGACACCGCCGAACGCAGACTGACATCAAACTGCGGGAACTCCTCCGCCGCCAGCTTCGACGCGGAATACACCGACGCGCCCGCCTCGCTGACGACCATGTATTTGAGCGCGTCGCCCAGCGCCAGCTCCTTCATCACCTCGACGAAGAACTGCTCTGTCTCGCGCCCCGCCGTGCCGTTGCCGATGGCGACGATGCCGACGTGGTGCTTCTGTATCATGCGCTTGACGGTTTCCTTCGCCTGCGCAACCTTGCCGTGGCTGGGCAGCGGGAAAATGACGCCCGTATCCAGCACGCGCCCGGTTTCGTCCACAACCGCGACCTTGCAGCCCGTGCGGATGCCGGGGTCAAGCCCCATCGCGACCTTTCCTCGCACCGGCGGCTGCATCAGCAGCGGGCGCAGGTTCAGCGCGAACACGCGAATCGCCGCCGCACTCGCCTTGTCGGTCAACTCCGCGCGCAGTTCCGTGTCCAGCGACGGCGCAATCAGCCGCGTATACGCGTCGTCGCACGCCTGCGCGACGTACTTGCATGCCGGGCTGCCCGTCTGCTGCACGAAGCCGTAGCGCACGAGCTGCTGCGCCTTCTCCTTGTCCACGTCCAGCGCGACTTTGAGGAAGCCCTCCTTCTCCCCGCGGTTCATCGCCAGCACCCGGTGCGACGGCATCAGGCGCAGCGGCTCACGGTGGTCGTAGTACATGCGGTAGGTGCTGTCCTCGTCTTTCGCCGCGACCGTCGCGACCATCGCCGTTTGATGGTAGTACGTTTTGAGCTTCGTGCGGACGGCGGCATCGTCGCTGACGACCTCGGCGATAATATCCATCGCGCCTTGCAGGGCATCCTCCGCCGTTTCGACGCCCTTCTCCGCGTTCACATAGCGCAGGGCGATGGTTTCCGGCGCCATCATGTTCCGCTGCTGGAGCATCAGCGCGTTCGCGAGCGGCTCCAGCCCCTTCTCCTTGGCAATGGACGCGCGGGTACGGCGCTTCGGGCGGTACGGGCGATAAATATCCTCCAATTGCGCCAATGTCGCGGCAGCATCGAGGTCGCTTTGCAGCTTCTCCGTCCAGACATCTAACTTTTGTAGGCTTTCACTGATTTCCTGCCGACGCGCTTCGAGCGCCCGCAGCGCCGTCAGCCGTTCGCTGATTTCACGCAGCTTCTGGTCATCCAGCGACCCGTGCTGTTCCTTGCGGTAACGCGCGATAAACGGCAGTGTGCAGCCCTCGTCAAGCAGGCGAATGACGGCGTCGATTTGCCACGGGGCGGTTTGGAACTCCTGACAGAGCGTTTGTGTGATAGTCATGTCCTCACCTCAAATAATGATGCCTTCCAAATGATCCACCTCATGCTGAATCACCTGCGCGGTGAAACCAGAGAACCGCTGCACATGCCGCTGCAGCTGCTCATCCTGATATTCCATCAAAATCTGCTGATACCGCAAACACGGGCGCTCGCCGTCCAGCGACAAGCACCCCTCCTGCGCTGCGAAGGGAATCTGGCGATCCGTGATGACCGGGTTAAGCATCACCAGCACGGTTTTCCCCGCCATCACCGCAATGATGCGCTTGCGGACGCCAATCATGTTCGCCGCCATGCCGACGCACTCGTGCGCATGGGCGCGCAGGGTATCCGCGAGGTCACGCGCAACGGGCAAATCCTCCGCCGTCGCCATCTGGCTCTTGCAGGACAGGAACATCACATCTCTCACAATCGGCTGGATCATTGCTTCTTCACCACCACGCCGCCAGTTTTCCAGATGCTTCTTTCGGGCACTTCACCACGCACGCAGCTCAGCGGGTAGATTTGGCTCTCCCGCCCGATAACCGTGCCGGGGTTCAGCACGCTGTTGCAGCCGACTTCCACATAGTCGCCAAGCATTGCGCCCATTTTCTTCAAGCCGGTTGCCATGCTTTCGCCTGCGCCGCGAACCGTCACCAGCGTCTTGTCGCTCTTCACGTTGCTGGTAATCGACCCCGCCCCCATGTGGCTGCAATAGCCAAGAATGCTGTCGCCGACGTAGTTGTAGTGCGGCGTCTGTACATGGTCGAAAAGAATCACGTTCTTCAGCTCCACAGAGTTGCCGACCACACAGTCTGCCCCTACCAGCGCACTGCCGCGGATGAACGCGCAATGCCGCACTTCCGTCCGCGCGCCGATGATGCAGGGCGCACCCAGATACGCCGTCGGCGCAACCGTCGCGGTTTTGTGCACCCAGACATGCTCGCTGACTTCGGTGTATTCCGCCGGGTCAAGCGCCGCGCCGATGCGCAGGATTTCCGCCTTGATGTCCGCAAGCGCCTCCCACGGATAGGTAAACTGCCGCAGATAATCCGCCGCCAATGTGTGGTTAAGGTCGTAAAGCTGTTCGATTGTCAGCATAATTTGCCTCCTATTTATTATGTTGATTGCTTTTTCGCCCTGCGCCGCCGAATCAGCCAGAGCACGAGCATCGCCAGCAGCAGCCCCGCCAGCGCGCCCGATGAATCCAGCATCACATCCTGCCACTTGCCCGTACGCCCGGCAACGAAAAGCTGATGGATTTCGTCCGTCGCGGCATAGAGCGTACATCCCGCCCATGACAGCCAGTGCCAGCGGGCGCGGTAGCTGTCCAGCAGCAGCGTCAGCAGCATTCCCAAGAGCGTGTACTCTAAGAAATGCGCCGTTTTCCGCACGGCAAAATCCACCTGTGCATACAGCTTCCAGTACGCCTGTCCCGTCAGTCCCTGCCGCTGCGCCAGAGAATCCGTAATTGGGCGGGCAATTTTACCGCTGATGCTGCCGGACTGCACGCCTTCCTGCGCCGAGAAACCGAACATCATCAGCAGCAGGGACAGCGTAATCAGCCAGAGGATAGCACGATAAAGGTGTATTTTCCAGTTCAAGGTTGCTTTCCCTTCCTGCGGCGGAAGTTACGCCGCGCTTGTTTATTTCGCGCTCCACCCCGTCAATTCCTGCCGTGTTGCATGGATTTCACGAAAAAGGGCTGCCCGTTGCAGACAGTCCTTTTGTTGGATTATTTCACACGCTCGCAGTACACCGCCACGCGTTTTGTACCGCTGAGGGTGCAGGTCACAAGCGTCAGGTCATAGCCGGAATGGGCAATTTCGTTCGCATCGTTGGGGGAAATCGTGTTTTTCTCCCGCACAACGTAGCGGAAAACGTTATTCTCCATGTCCGTGAAGGTAATGGTTGCGTCCAGCGCCAAGCTGCTCAGCTTGCCAAAGTGGTAGGTATGGGCAATAATAGCGAGGTTGTCCGCGTAGGCACTGCCGGAATAGCGGCACGGCGACACGCTCAGGTTCTCGTACGACCAATTGCGCTGCACCGGCACTTTCAGCCCCAGCGACGGGATGGACAGCGTGCCGATATATTCATGCCCATTGACCTTCTCGCCCGGCATTTCGATTCCCGGCACGCGCTCGTAGAGCTTGCCCGTCGGCGCGGGCGTGGGTGTCGACGTGGGTTCGGGGGATGGTGTCGGTTCAGGCGTCTCCGTCGGTTCGGGTGATTCCGTCGGCATGGGCGTTTCGGTGATTTCCGGCGTGCTCGTCGGATTTGATGTCTGCGCGGCATCCGGCGCACTCGTCGGCTTCGGCGAATTCGTCGCATTCCCTGCCGTCGGCGTGCTCGTCGGCTTCGGCGGCTTCGTCGCAGTCCCTGCCGTTGGCGCGCTCGTCGGCTTCGGCGGGTTCGTCGCCGTCCCTGCCGTCGGCGCGCTCGTCGGTTTCGGCGGATTCGTCACATTCCCTGCCGTCGGCGCGTTTGTCGGCTTCGGCGGGTTCGTCGTATTCCCTGCCGTCGGCGCGCTCGTCGGTTTCGGCGGATTCGTCGCAGTCCCCGCCGTCGGCGTGTTTGTCGGATTCGGCAGGTTCGTCGCAGGATTCGCCGTTGGCACGCTCGTCGGTTTCGGCGGATTCGTTGCAGGATTCGCCGTTGCGGGCGCATCCGTCACAGGGGTGTTCGTGGCGGTTACGTCATCACGCGGAATGTCGGTCGTCAGTGCGTCAGTTACGGAGGGCGTGGATGCTGCCGGGGTATCCGCCGCAGTGGCATCCGCCGTCGGCGCGTCGGTTATCGGCGCATCCGTCGCGGGTGTGTCTGTCGGCATCATCGTCGCGGTGACTACGGGCGGTGCAGCGGTTTGCTGCGATTCCATCTGCCGCTGAATGCGAATCTGCTCCAGCGCCATCAGCGCATCATCCGACTCCTGCTGCGCGCGGCTGGCATCCCACTGGTTGTAGCCCACCAGCGCCAGTGCCGCCAAAATCAGCACCAGCCCCAGCGTCATCAGCAAATTGCCCTTACGGTTCTTCATGCTCTTGGCTCCATTTCCGGTGCAGAATCCAGCCAATGACGAACAGAATCATGCCCGCACCCGCCAGAATCGGCACCGGCCACCACAGCTGCCCCGTTTCGGGAATCGGGGCGGTCGGGGTCGGCGTGACCGTGCGGCGGTTGGTAATCACATACACGCCGTTTTCGATGGAATATTCCGGCTCATAGTACACGTCAGCCCCCAGAATCTCGTTGAGGGTGTACACATGGTCAGCCGGCAAATCCTTGAAGATATGGTGCCAGTTGTTTTCGCTGTTCAGAATCACCGTGTCGATATGCTGACCGTCCTGCATCAGATGAATTTCAATCTGCACAGGGCGATATGTGCCGCGGTTGTCGTCATCCCACACCTTGACGCACTCAAGGTCAATCAGCGCGGGGGAACGCTCCAGCTTGATGGTGGAGAGGACATCGTACTGCCACTCGTCGTCCACATTGCGCGTCGGCACAGCGGTCAGGAAGGACTGGAAGCTGTACGCCCAGCCGCCGATGATAACCGGCGTGCCGGAAACAAGGTACAGACCGGGGTTGAGTCCCGCGAAGGCAACTCGACCGTTTTCGTCCGTCGTGCCGGTGAAATCAGGCGTTTCGGACGCGGTGAGGGCTTTCATCGCTTCGGACGCGGCTGCCCAGTCCGCCGCATTCTTCAGCGCGTTAATGTCGATATTCAGAGTGCTGTACGGGCTGCGCAGGGCGAACCGAGCGTCCGCATCCATGTCCGCCACCTGATACAGCTGGAAGGTCACGCCGGGCAGGTGCGCATCATCCTCGTTGTCATCCGCCTGAATGGCGAACGTCAAGGGGTGCGTCAAATCCACCCGTTCAAAGGCAAGCGCGCAGGGCGCAAGCAGAAGGCAGCACAATGCTGTCAGCAGGACAAGCGCCAGCAGGCGCGAGGGTTTGCGGCTCATCACGACCGCTCAGCTCCTTTCCGCTTCTTGTGTTTCGGGCTGGTCGTTACCAGCATGAGAATGAGGAGAATCAGCAGCATCGGCGCGGCAACAATCGGCGCGACGATGTAGGGGTCAATCACGAGTGCGTCCGCGGAGATGCGCACGGATAGCTGCGCAAGCGACGTTTCGACCCGGTGTCCACGGACAAGCAGCCGGTGCGAGTTAATGCCGTAGGGCGTGCAGGTGACGAGCGTGCACAAATCCATGCCGTCATAGATTTGCAGTGCGCTGACGTCGTGCGGCTCGACAATGAGAATCTGGTCGATTTCGTAAGTCAGCACCTTGTCCAGCACGCGGAGGGTGAAGGTATCGCCGTAGGTGAGCTGGTCAAGGTTGGTAAAGAGCTTGGCGGAGGGCAGCCCTCGATGCGCCGAGAAGGCGGAATGCGTCCCCGGTTCGCCAGTCGGCAGGCTTGTGCCCTCAATGTGACCGACGGCGACTTGAAGCACGTTGGCGTTCGTCGAGTGATACAGCGGCAGCGTCACGGCAATCTGCGGGATCTCAATCACCCCGATGATGCCCGAACCGCCGACATTCATCACCGCGTCGTACTCCTCGCGTTCCTCGTCGGTCATGATCAAGCGATCAACGGTGGACTGTGCGCGGAGTTTTTCGTTATAAGCGTTTGCCGCCGCCCAATCCGCCTCGTAATCCTTCTTGGACTCCTGCTCCACCGCCGTGTTGTAGGTGGCTACGGCACGCGACTGGTGGAAGGAATTGTAGAAATCCGACACGGACGGGTACAGAAGGAGCGCCAGACCCACAAACAGCACCACAAACAGCAAAATGGTTGTCATATTGCGCTTCATGAGCCGCCTCCTTTCTGCAAACATGCTCCATTATTTCCACTTGGGAATGCCGGGCGGCGGCATTGCGCGCACCGCCCGGCAGGGGTTTCATCAGAACATGGGGATGTTCAACGAATTGCGGGAGAGAAATTAGATTTCGTCCGCTTCGGCCTTGCGGCGAACGATGAGGATGAGCGCCGCGCCCACGAACATCATGCCGCCCAGCACGTAGAAGATGGTCGTGCCGATGCCGCCGGTTTCAGGCAGGGTCGCGCCGGACTTGTTGACAAGCTTGTTGTTCATCGTAGAAGCCGCCGTGAGTTCCATGGATGCGCTTGCGCCGCCAGCAGCTTCCTTGTGGTCTGCCGAAATCGTGATGGTGACAGGATCCAGCGGATTATAGGTAGCAGGAACCGTGGTTTCCTTCAACGTGTACGTGCCGTGATCCAGACCGATGATGTTGAACTTACCATTGGCTGTCGTAATCATTTCATTGTTTTTGACATCCACATAGGTATCATTCGGCTTCGTGGTGCCTGCGACAATGTAATTGCCATCGGCATCCTTCCACAGCGGAACAACACGGTCATTTTGATCATAAAGCGTGAAGCCAGCGCCTTCCAGTTCGTTGCCTGCCTCAGCCGTGTTCGCATACTTCGTGTTGTTCACAACATAGGTGAAGAGCCACACATGGTCTTCCGGCGTTTTGCCCATGCCATCAGCATTGGGGTTGTTGGAGTATTCCAAATCGACGCTGTTCTTGTTGTCCGTGCTGTTGGCGCTCGCGTTGAAGACCTGCGCTTCTTCGTTCAGATACGCCGTGTAAACGACCTCAACCGTAATCTTGTCCGTAACAAGGATGCTGGTGTTTTCTTTCATCACCTTTTTCAGGTCTTCGATTGTGAGCGTCCAAGACGGCTTATCCTGATTTTCACCAACCTTGCCTGCGCCCTTCTGACCAGCCGTTGCAGTGCAAACATAATCGGTATCTTTCAGTGCGATGCCGTTCACCTTCACAGAATCAATCTGAACAAAGGTAATGCCCTTGGACATGGTGTCGTTGAAGACCAGCTTGTACGTCGGATAGTCATTATAATCCGCATTGACCGGAATAGTCGCGACCAGACGGAACTTGAAGTTTTCAAACAGCGCGTGGTCGGCACTCTCGCCCCAGCCTTCCGGATTCACTTCTCCGCCGTTCTTTTCGGCATCAGCAACTTCGTCCTGTACCTGCTTGTCCACAGAGGGCTTTTCAGACTTTGCAGTCGCAACGATGTCCTTATCCAGCACCTTTACAATCAGCAGCGTGGCAGCGCCGTCCTTGCCTTCCAGCTTTGCCTGATTGTCCCGCACAAGGTAATAGCCGGGGGTCAGCTTCTTGCTCGTGCCGGGGGCTGCTTTGGTGGAAGCGAACGTATCAACCGGAGTGGAGTCAGCATTCCAGTACTTCGTGATTTCAGCCAGCTTTTCCTGATTCGTGCCCGAAACAGCTTTCAGAGCATCCAGAACAGCGTCCGGAACAGGGTCGCCAGTCCTGACCGCATCAGTATCGTTCTTGGCATTTGTGCCCCACTTGACGCTCGTCAGCACCTTTACTCCTGCATTTGTTTCAACATCAGCAGTGAAAATCTGGTACACTTCGTATTCGTGTGTGACATCGTCCTTCGGATTTACCTGAATCGTAAAGCCGGTAGCAGTCGGCGTAGTGCCTTCCGCGCCCGTAGACGGATTTTCCACTTCCGTTGCGCCTGCGACAGTGACCATGCTCAGCACGAGCATCATGGCCAGCAGAATTGCCCAAAACTTTTTCATGGTTTTTCTCCTTTTCGTTGTCGTTTTTCATTCATTGGGAAACGTTTTTCGGGGATTACCGGGGTTGCCTACGTCGGGAGGTCTCCTGACGTATAGCTGCTATGCTTTTTTCATTCCTCCTCCCGTCGTTTTTTTCCCCATGTTTATACAAGGGCTTTCGCCCGCGTATACGGATTGAGAATCCCCCGGAAGGGGGGCTGCCGACTGCTCAGCAGCCTTCCCTCCGGCGTTTGATTTCCTGCCCCAGCAGCAATGCCGCCGCTGCCATCAGCAGCAGACCGCCCGCCGTGTACGGCAGTGTGCCGATGCCGCCCGTCTCGGGCAGCGTATAGGTAATGGGTGTGTTCGTAATCTGGAAGACGCGATTTTCGCTGTTCGCGGGAATCGGCAGGGTGTTCGTAGCGTTTTGGTCATCCGTCACCAGCTGCCAGCCGCTGCCCACCGGGGTCTTCTCGACGACATAGTAGCGGTAGATGTTGCCACCCGCGTCATACGCCGGGAGATTGTACCACTTGTAGCCCCACCAGATGTTCTTGCTGCCTTCCGGCGCGGTGTATTCAACCACTTCGCCAAACTGCCAGCCATCCAGATTCTTCGCGACGACCTTCCCCGCTTCCGCGTCCCAGCCAAGGGTAACGGTCGCGATGATCTTGTCGCCGTCCGCCGCCGCTTCCGCGGTGGTCTGCTTGAGCGTCAGCGTGATGTCCGGGAGGTTCGCGGGATTCAGCGTGAACTGATTGTCCAGCGACGTCCAGACCTTGCGGGCGCTGACGTCGGTCAGGGTGTTGGTGACGGTGAGTGTCTTGACGTTCAGGTTGATTTCCGGCCGTTCGCCGTTCGTCGGGGCAGAAGCTGAATGGACTTCGTTGCCTTCCGCGTCCACTTCCCTGACGTAGTAGTACCATTCGCCGCTTGCGCCTGTATCCTTGTCGAACCAGTAGCGCGGCAGGCGTGTCAGCGTCAGCGTTGCGGCGTCGGTCGGCGTATTCGTGCCGACCGTCAGCTTCACGGTGCCGTCCGGCAAGATCGTCGCGTCCATGTTCGCTTCCAGCGCGCCCAGCAAGGGCGTGTAGCGTTCGTGTTGGGGAAGACCAGCGCCGTCACGCTTTTCGCGCCAGATTTGCAGGTACACGACGGTATTGCGGACATTCAGCGGCAGTTCGCTTTCGCTGCCTACGGGGAAATACGCCTGCTTGAACTGTTTGGTGATTTTCAGCTTCGTCGGCGTGTTGGTAATCGTGCCGATTTCGTTGAAGCCCAGCTCCAGCTTGCCGTCCGGCAGGTTGTTCAGGTAGCCCGCCAGCTCCACTTCGCGGATGATGAAGGACGCACTGTTGTAGCCCGGCAGATTCCGGATGGTCACGCGCCACGGTTCATCCGCCTTCGCCAGCCCCGACACATGCAGGTAGGGCGCGCCGTTAATCTGCACCAGCTCCGCCGTGAGCGAACTCGGCGCGCAGATAACGTCCTTCAGGCTGAAGTAGCTCTTTTCCAGCAGGTTTTCCGTTTTCCACTGCGTGGAGTAGACTTCCTGATACTTCATCATGACTTCAAGGTAGATGTCCTGCATCATGCCCTCTTCGCCGAACGTGTCCGCGTCCGCCCATTGCTTGACAATGCTGATGCTCTTGGGCACGTTGGTGATGGTCACGTTGTTTTCCGTCGTATCCTTGAAGGTGATGTAGAGAATCGAGCCGACGAGTTCGCTTTCATCCGCCGTCATCACCGGCGTGTAGCGGTCCAGCGTGTCGTTGCCGACGCTCGTGTTTTCGAAGATGTAATAGCGGTACTTGCGCAGGCTGCCGTCGGGATTGAGGGGCGTGTCGTACAACGGCAGGTTGTCGATGGTCAGCTTCCAGCCGTTTTCCGCCGACAGGACGTAATTCTGCTGGAACGGGTCGTGGCACCAGTTGTAGTGCACCACGCCGTCCGAATCCGTCCAGTTTTCGCCCCAGACGTTGCGTAAGAGCGAAATCGACACCTGCTTGATGTCCAGCGGGTTCTGTGCGCCGTCGTACTCCACTTCTTCCGCCCACTGCTTCACAATGTTGAGCTTGCCGGTCTGCACGTTGGTGATGGTCGCGCTTGCGTCCGCGATGGTGACTAAGAAGCTTCCTTCCATTTGTGACGAAGAGGCTTTGAACGCATCCTTTGCCTTGATTGGCTCGCCAGCCGAATTGAGTTCAAGGACGTCGCCCACTTCTTTCGGCCAGTTCGCCGAGAAACTGTAAACAGGCATCGTACCGTTCACAGGGGCTTCCGTCAACTCATAGGTGTAAACATGCGCCGTGTAAATAGAACCGTCCGGATTATACTCAACATAGTACGCTTGCAGCGGTTGCGTTGTTGTCCAGTTTCCATTCGCATCCGGCATTATTTCGACGGAACGCTCGCTGGGGTCGTAAGTTATCCACCCTTCTGTTTTATCCCATGAATGCATTGTCTCAGTCAAGTTGAGCGTAACCTTTTCCGGCTTCTCGTTGACATTGACCCATTCTTTCGTCAAATTGAGGTTGAGATTTCCTACTTCATACCCCGGCAGGTTCCTCGCGTGGATGTTCGCCGTTCCGCCGTCCGCAGGCTGGTCCACCGCACCGGTTGTCTTCTTGACAAGCGTAGCGTCACCTGTGTAGCTCACCTGATACAGATACGGGTTTAGCGCACCATTAATCGTTTCGTACCCCTCTACGATGTAATAGTAGTACGGCTTCTTCTGCGCTTCGCCGTTCTCATTCACCGTAAAGTAGTACTTCGGCAGGTTGTTGAACTCCCAGACCGGTTCTTCGCCGCCCTCCGTCCAGTTTTTCGTGACGTAGGTGTACTGCTGATCGTCCGTCTTGATGGGATTGCCATTTCTGTCAAAGGTGAGCTGCTTTTTCGCCTGAATCAAGCAGAACGTCAGCTCATCCCTGTCGCGGAAGCGCGCCCAAGTCTTGTCCACCTTGACGTTGAACCGCTCGACGTAGTAGTTCTTTTCGGTCACTTCCGGGAGCGTGTCCGTCAGCGGCTGGCGGTAAATGTCCTTGATGTCGGTCAGCGTCTCGTCTGTGAAGTAGTCACCCGGCTGCTGCGGGAAGCCCGCAGGCAGGTGCTGCGTGCCGAAGTAGCCGTCAATCGCCGCTTCCGACACCTCGTAGGTGTACGCCCACGCGGATTTCACCGTGCCGTCGGCGTTGTATTGCGCATAAACCGACTGCGTTTCGTTCCATTCTGCCCAAAGCGCCGTATACGTTGCCGTGGTGTCCAGCTCGATCGTCTTTGCGGTGGGCGTTTCCGCTGTCCAGCCCGTATCCGGGGCATAGACATGGCGGGTGCGCGTCACGGTAATCTTCGCCTTCGTACCTTCCGGCGTGGGCTTGTCCGCGGGATTGCCGGAAGCGTCCAGCCACTGCTTCGCCACGTTGAAGCGGTACAGACCTTCCTTCTCGCTCGTCAGCTTGTTGTTCGTCACGGTGACGGTGGTGCTGGTGTTCGCATCGCCCTCCGTCGTCACGAAACCGTCCGCCGGGCTATAGCTGACGCTGAACGGGAGGGTGGCTTCGTTTTGGTACTTGACCTCCTCCACCTTGTAGCGGTAACTTTGCCTGATGGGCTGATTCTGCTCGTCGAAGCCCGTCACAGCGTACTTCGGGAAAGTGCCGAACACGACCTTGCTTGTGTTCAGGCTGCTGATGCTCATGACCCTCGTGACCGCTTGGAAGCTGTCATCCGCGACCCACGCGCCGTTCTCCTGCTTTTCGCGGGTCAGGCGGAAGGTCAGCGTATCCTGCATGTTTTCAGGCTTCGCGCCTTCGCCCCAGCGCTTCTCGGCTTCGATGGTCAGCTTCGCGATCTCGTAGTTCCGCAGCGTCGCCGTGCCGCGTGCGTTCTCCGCGTCCGCCTTCGGATTGGCGGGATTCCCGTCCGTGAAGTACTCGCTCGGGTGCTGCGGGAGACCGCTGTATGCCAGCTGGCAGTAGAAGCCGCTCGGCACGTTCAGTTCCCGGAGGCTGTAGGTGTAGGCGCGGGCGTTTTGGACAACGCCGTTTTCCATGGCGACCGTGTAGGTTTCCAGCCCCTCGAACTTGGTGCTCCATTTGTTCGCTTCTGCCAGCGTAACCGTGTCGCGGCGTTCCGTGCTGCCCTTCGTCCACGCGCCGTTGACGTAATCCCAGCGCGTCTTGTAGAGCGCGACCTGCACGCCGCCGAATTCCTCGGTAATCGTGTGCTTTGTGCCATCCGGCGCGTACCATTCCTTGGACAAGTCGATGCTGATTTCGCCGTACTTGTCCTCCGGGCGGTAGACGTTGGTCAGCGTCGCCGTGACCGTGCCGGTGGTTTTGCTGGCGTTCGGGTCGATGGTGTAGGTGATGCCGGATGTGGTGTAGCTCGGCACTTTGCCCTCGACGATGTAGTAAATGTAGTAGAGCTTGTTGCCGTTCGCGTCCGCGCCGGTGGATTCCAGCTGCGACCACTGGGTGTGCCAGCCGTTCGCTGCCGTCAGCGTAGCCTCGCGACCGCCGTAAGCGTCGTCCGGGTGCTGGCGAATTTTTGCCCACTGCGCGTCGGTGAACTGCGTGACCTGCGTCGGCACTTCGTCAACCGGCGTACCTTCCGGGGTCATCGTGATGCTCACGTTGTTATAGTAGCGACCGTCCTGCCATTTCCCTTCCCAGTTTTTCCACTGCAAGCAGAAAATTACTTTTTTCTGATGCGTCATCTTGGTGGTGTAAACGAACTGTTTTCTCGACGTATCTTGCGGTTCCAAGACCACTTCTTTTCCGTCTACGCGAGCCACAATACGCGCAGCGTTGTCAAGTGCGCCATCAAGCAGGTTCAGCGTTAGCGTAACGTCCTGATTCTCCGGGAACTGCTGCGCAACCTTCGTGCTATTGTTGACCATTTCCGCAGACAGGATGCATTGCGGATTCTGCGTTGCACCCGTGTCCAGCACGTCGGTATACTGTTCCTGCGTCAGCGCATAGCGGCGAAGCATCACGAGGACGCTGGCAGGGCGCGCATTCTCATGGGCGTCGTCGCCAGCCCAGTTCTTCTGCACCTCCATGTCGTGGCGGTCCTTGCTGTTCTTCACCTGAACGTTGATGCTCGCAGAGCCGTTGACGGTGTGCGGTCCATCCACCACGCCTTTGATGCCGGAAGCAGTCATGAGTTCCTGCAGCCGACTCTTTGAAATCGTGCCGAAGTTGCCATTGTTGAGACCGTCCGGGTATCTCTCCGGATGTGCTTCGGTATCGTCCGCTCTCGGAACGATATGGAAGACGACCAGCGGGCGATCCTCCAGCACGAGGTGGTACGGCTCGACTGCATGCGTTTCCGCCAGCATGTACGCGACGTTCGGGTCGAGGGGACGCTCGTTCAGCTTCTCCGAATTGTATTGGTAAGTAATCATACCGCTTTGATCCGTGTAGACCTTACCATTTTCGCCGCCAACCGCCTCGAACTTGTTGGTTGACGTGTTCCATGCGTAGAGGGTGAACTCCGTCCCCGGCAGCAGCAGCGAGGTGTTCGCGCTGTCCACCTTGCGGATGACCAGATTGTTGTGGATGTAGCCGCCGCCCTGACTGAAGTAGTCGTTATTGCTGTCGTTCAGTTCGGTACTTGAGCCGTCTTTTCCTTCAAGGTTTGCGTGGTTTCTCAACGCCGGACTGATGCCCTTGTGGTTCACGTCGTTGAAGTTGTACTCGTTCGTCACCTCAGGCGGCAGCAGAATGTTCTCCTGCGCCGTGTATTCCAGAATCAGCGCCTTGCCGTCCGGAACGGTGACAGTTATGTTCAGCTTACGCGTGTTTACCGTCGATCCGCTAAAGCTCGGCGTTCCCTGCGGAGGATACTGGTAGGTTTTATTCCCTTCCTCCGTTTCCGTGAACTCCATCTTCCAGAGATACTTCTCTATCTCTGCGCCGCGCACCAAATGTCCTTTGCCGTTTTCATCAACGTTCAGAATCGGGTTGCCGTTTTCATCCTTCAGCGCCTCATAGAGCCTGAAGGAACCTTCATCCAACGTCACATTGCGCAGATAAGGATACACGCCAGCCAATCCAAGAACGTCATAGGTCAGCGTATCCGTCAGCTTGAGCGTGCTGGATGCCGGATTCAGCTTCGCGCCTGCCTGGTTGATGTCGATGGTGTAGGTGATTCGCGCCTGCTGGTCGCCGCCCTTGACGCTGTAGCCCTTCTGGACGTTCACCGCCTCGACCGTCTCTTCCTCGTAGGTCAGCTCGGTCTTCTGCTCCTTGTGATAGAGCGCCCCGTCGTATCTCACGTCCAGCTGGTTGTTCAGCACGCCCAGCGCCAGCTTGCCGTTCACCGCGGTTGCCAGGAAGTCGTCGGCAATCTTGCAGTGAACCTTGACGGTCATATCCGCCTTGCCGTTGAGGACCGTTTCCGGACCGCCGGTATTCTCATTCGGCTTCATGGAGATGTTGATTCTCTGCTGCTGCTGTGCGCCTTCGCCCACCGTCGTCAAATCAGCCTTGATGGAAATGCGCTGCTCGCCCCACTCGTTGCTGACCTCATAGCCATCCGGAATCGTACCGGCATTGTCCAGCTTCTTATTGACAACGGTCATCTTCGTGCTGTCCGTTTCGCTAAGAATCAGCCTCGAGCCGCCGTATTCGATGTACTCCACCACAATGTGCGGCGGGAGCGTTTCGGTCAGGGTGATTTCGTCGTGCGCCACGCCATCATTGCGCAGGAGAATCGTCCAGTACAACTCGTTCTCATGGATGATCTGTCCGTTCAAATCACCAGCATTATGGTTGCCGAACTTCTTCTCCACCAGGTCGTTCGGGGCGGCTTTGTACCACGCGTCTCCGTTTTTGCCCGCGTTAACAGCCGTGTTCTTGAAGTCAACCCCGCTCGTGCGGGACTGTTCCAAATAGATGGTCGTCTGATACGGGAGCGTAACGCTTGTCGTCGCGTTCACATCCGTATTGGCGTCGTTCAGCACAACGCCTTCGCCCATCGTTTCAAACCGGAAACCATAGTAGTAGCCTTCCGTCAGCGTCGTTTCCGCAGACAACACCATCGTGCCTTCATTTTTGCCCTGACTGTCGCAGGTCAGCAGCGTAATGGTGTACGGCACATTCTGCGCATCATGCTTTTTCACAACATCGAGGTCTTTGATGGCGTTGAGCAATGTCTGCGCCTGAGCCGCCGTCATGTAGTGCTGCATGATTTCTATTCCGTTTTTCCATTCCACCTTCTTGTCAAGCGTATCGCCGAAGTTCAGCTTATACTGAACATCCTTCGTCGCCGGGAAGGTGTACGTCGCGTTCCACGCTACCGGATACAGACCATCGGTGTATTCGCCGTTCTTCGTCGGATCCGCCGGCATACTTGCGTCAACCGACTTCACCACATTGTAACGCTTGTCCTGCCCTACATGCGCGGTGCTTGTCTTTTGCTCGCCGTCGAATTCCGCCGTGTTTGTAATCTGTTGATCCTGCGCGGTTGCTTCCACCGGCGTTTTGTATTGGATTACGATCTTAGCGGTGGTGTCCTTGAATTTCAGCTGCGGTTTGCCATCCGCGCCGGTTTCCACGGTGAAGTAATCCGTGTAGTTTTCAGCGGTGATAGGCGTGTTATTCGCCGTGATTTGCGACACATAGCCCTTGCCGTCCGTCTTCGAAAACAGCAGACTGCCGTTTTCGTCCACAAGCTGGTCGAACATCGTGTCCGTCAGCGTCTTATCCTTGATGTTGAAACGGTTTTCGTTGACGGTGAGCGTCCACTGAATGCAGCCCTCATTGCTGTTGTACCAGCTGCTCTTTTGCAGCTTTTTAATCTGAACGTCAGTAGGGTTGCTGTTAGAGGAATCCTTGGAATGATCCCACTTTCCGCCACTCTGGGCAGCGAAAGTATTTGTCAGCTGATCGTATTCACCGGTCATTCCGTCCTTGTCGAACGTGTATTCATACTTAATTTCGTATGTTTCATTTGCCGAAAGCGGCGGCAGCACATAGTCCGTCGTCATGGTATAGACCTTGCCGCTTTCGTCCGTCGTGTTCGCATAAACGTAGTGAATGTGCGTTCCCGTCGTACCGCAGGCGCATGTACCGTCCGTCTTGATTTCTGTCGAAGCAGAGTCAACAGCGGGCACCTGACTCCAGTTAGAGTGTGTTTTAACCTCCGTGACGGTCATGTTTGTCAGGGCAATTTGCTTATTCACCGCCGTCATGACGTCTCGAGCAGTCGCGTTCTTGCCGTTCGTGCCCTTTGTGGATTCGATTTTGACGGTATACTCAATCGTTCCTTTTTCCCAGTTGACATTAGCCCCGCTTTTCCAAGTTCTCAAATCGCTGAGGATGGAGTTGTTGCCCCTGTCGATGTCCTCCCACTTCACAGTGGTCGATGCGCCGCCGAACTTGATGGTCAGGTCGTCGTTGCCCAGATCCTTAACATCGTCCTTGCGGATTTCGGCGCTCATCTTCATGGTGCCGGTGCGGTCGTCATGGCTGGGGTTGTTGCGGACAAAGTCCATATACTCGTCGGTGAACCACATTTCAACTTGTTTCGTTGTGGGATTATACTGGAACTTAAACGCCGGCTTTTCATTGCTGAATTTGGCGTCCGTGCCCGACCAGACAGAAGTGCTGTCCGTTTTGATATGCGTATTCTCTGCCGGAATAATAATCTTGTTGCCTTCGCCATGGCGCAGAATAGCTTCATCCGAAATCTTGAAGTCCGCCGCGAAGCTATAGTTGTACGCATTGGCATTTTCCGGAAGTATGATGTTCGATACCGTAATATTGGTAATCTGCATGCCGCTCTCGCTGACGGCAGGCGGTTCGTTCGCCATCATCAGGAAGCCCGGGTCGAGTCCAAACGACGGCATCACCATGTCGTCCGGCTTCGCGGCATTAGCGTCCATCGACGGAATCACCGTAAGCGCAGGTGTCGGGGACGGCTCGTCCATCGGGGCAGCCGTTTCGGCGGCGTTTTCCGTCGGCGCGGGCGTTACAGACGGCGCAAGCGTCGGTTCTTCCGTAGGCGCAGGCGTTGCTGTGGGCGCTTCCGTGGGCGTTGACGTTGCTTCGGGGGCTGCCGTCGGCTCAGCTGTCGCTTCGGGGGCTGCCGTCGCATCGGGGTTCGGGGTCGGGTCATAGTAGCAATCCGCCGTGTGCGTGTGCTCTTCTTTGCCGCAGATATAGTGGCGTTCGTAGCAGTCCGCCGTGTGATGATGGCCAGAATCCTCCGCCGTCACCGTCACAATGCATTCATTTGTATGCTGATGCCGCAGCACCTGAATGTAGCCGCAGGTGTAGTAACCGGTTTTCGCATCGACGCAGGACGCGGAATGCGTGTGCACTTTCGCCGGGTCGGGATAGAGCTTGCATTTCAGTTCGCCGCACACCATCTCGTAGCAGGAATCATCATGCGTGTGTGCGCCTTCGCCCTCAAACAGACCGCAAGTCGGTTCTTCCGTCGTCGGATAGCAGGCATCCGTATGGTGATGCGCGCCCTCGCCTTCCGTCAGGCCGCAGGTGTACGTCCGGGTCACTTCGTAGCAGCTGTCATCATGGACATGCGGCATATCGGAGTTCGTCGCAACGTCCTCGGTGCAAATCAGCGTGCGTGTTTCCGTCACGCAATCCGCCGTGTGCTGGTGGCCTTCGCTCTCAAACAGACCGCAAGTCGGTTCTTTCGCCCGATAGCACGCATCCGTGTGGATGTGCCCCTCGCTTTCCGGCAGCGTGCAGATCAGCTGCTTCTCCCAGTTGTAGCAGCCATCCGTGTGCTTGTGCATCGGATGCTCCTCCAGCGTGCAGATAAGAACGCCGTTGCTGTCGTAGCACTTCTCGTCATGCTCGTGGATGTAGCCATCCCAGTAGCCGCAGCTGAGTTCGCCCTGCGCATTATAGCAATCGGAGGAATGGCGGTGCGGCTCAAAGCTGCAGCGCATAATATCGGTAAAGACTGTCTCCGCCTCGCGCTCGGAAATCAGGCAGGTCAGCTCGTCCACATAGCAGTCCGCCGTGTGGGTATGCTCCTCCAGCCCGCAGTACGTTTCCGCCGCCATCGTCAGACCCGGCATCATCAGCACATAAGACGTGCAGATGGCGACAACGAGTGCCAGCGCCGTGACCGTCTTGAGCAGACGCATCCGGCGCTTCCGCTGCGCAACGTATTTTTCTGCTAATTCCATGAGTTTGCGGTTCATGTCAGCATCCTCCGATTCTGGAACCTGTGTTCCTCTTCTTGCTGTATTGTACTTACGTTATTGCAGGAATCCAATGCGGTTCAGCGGCCAAATGCGGAGCGTTACGCGCCCCATAATCTGCTCTTCGGACACTGGGCCGACCAGTGTGCTTCGGCTGTCGCGCGAGGTGGAGCGGTGATCACCCAGAACAAAATACCGCCCGTCCGGCACTTGGTACGGCAGCGTGATGGAGCAGTCGCCCAGCGCGCGGTCGGTGATGTACGGCTCATCAAGCAGTTCGCCATTGATGTAGACGTTGCCGCTTCCGTCGATGTTGACCCACTCGCCCGGCAGGCCGATAACGCGCTTAATCAGCACCTTATTGTTGTAGTAAAAAGCGATAATATCGCCGCGCTGCGGATTTGACCCGCGCACGACCATTGTGATTTCGCCCTGCCCGACCACCGGCGTCATTGACGTGCCGGTGATTTGCAGGATGGGCATGACCATGGTTGCAATCAGCACCGCAACCGCCGCCACCACCAGCAGCGTATAGAGCGTGCTGCGCAGGGCGCGGTTGTAGCTGTGCTTGCGCTTTTCATGCTTCAGTTCCGTTTCCAATTGTGCGGATGTGGGGTTCATTTGCCGCAGCAGGTGGGCGCGTTCCGCCGCTTCCTGCGTGTCGTTGAGCAATTGTTTGCCCGTTTTCTGCTGATTCTTGTCTTCTGACACCTGCGCGCCCTCCCTTCTGCCATGTTTCTTTACTGCTGATTGGCGGCTTTCTTTGCGCGCGCGAGGATTTCCTGCGCTTGGCTTTCTGCCGCGCTGATTTTCTCCTGGCAAAGCCGCTCGACGTTCTGCTGATACTGTTCCGCGGCCTTCTGCGCCGCCTCAAACACGCCGTTTAACTTCAGCGATGCCTCCGCAATCGAGCCGCACGTTTCCAGCTGCAGCTGCTGACTTTGCAGCGCCGCTTCTGCCGCATTCAGCCGCTGCTCCAGTGCTTCAAATTCCCGTGCCTGTTCCAGCAGCAGTTCCAGCAGCTCTGCGCGTCCCAGCTTCCGCAGTTCCTTCTCTGTCACAGTTCACGTCTCCTTCACATGTAACTCATTTATTGTTTCTCGATATGTAATTCGCCAGATTTCCGGCAAATCACCGTTCGAGTTCTTACATGGTTTATTATACCATCAAATCTGCAACTGTCAAGTCGGAAAAATAACATTTATTATGCTCATCTGGTGCATTTTTGTGTGTTTTGCCATACTTTCGTGCGGCAATTTTGTCATTTCCACCTGTTAACGGCTTGTTAGTTTCCTGAGTATTGTTATTTGCATGTCAAAACTATCGTAATAGGAATATTCTTTTGTCTGTTGCTTTCCTCGATTTTTCGTAATTTTCGTTCAGTGTACGCAAATCTTCGACCGGTTTTTCTTTGTTTCCACGCCATTCGTTCGTCTTTTTCAATGTAACATTCCAAACTTGGTAAACAGAAAACAGCAAAATATTGTTGATTCACAAAAAAAAGCAGGAGCAACCCGCAAATCGTGCTGCTCCTGCCAAATATTCTGTTATCCATTCGGGTTTGCGCTGTCGTCATCCTGGCGATACTGATCTGTACGGCGACGATGGCGCGGCGCTTCCTCTGCCGATTTCGCCACCGGGCGCGCATACGGATTCTCCATCGTCGTCGTGCTCTTCGGCGCGGCAGTGGACGGGGTCTCCTGCGGCTTCGTCAGGGGCTGAATCGGCGTGCGATAACCGACTTGCGGTCGGTTTTGCATGTCCTGCGTCTGCGGAACGGATGTCGCCGGGCGCACCTGCACGGGCGAAACGCCATTGCTCGTCTGCGGACGCTGCTGCGGGGTCGTGTACGCGCCGGTGCGCATCTGCTGCGGCTGGCCCGCCTGACGTGCAACCGGACGATCCGCATTGCGCGCTGCCTGTGCGCGGCGCTGTGCCGCCTTCATGGCAACTTCACGCTGTTTCTTCTGGTATTGCATGAAGGCGAATCCGCCGCCGCCCAGCAGCAGCACGACCGCAATCACGATGAAGATAACCAGCCCGCTGTTGCCGCTCTCATTCACCACAGGGTACGTCGTGGCTGCGGTGGGCAGCGGTTCGAGCGTCGGTGTGGGCGAAGCGGAAGGCGTCGGCGTGGCGGTTTCCTGCGCAGGGGCAGTTGTGGGCGAAGTCAGCGGACCGGGCGTTGAAAAGCCTTGCCACGGCACATAGCTGACCGTTGCGCCGCTGCCCTTCCAGTCGTTGATGGTCTTGTCTTCTTCCGGAATCAGACCGCTGGTCGGTTTTGCAGTAGCATTCCCCGTCGTGTTGTTCTGGATGCCCTGAATGTACTCGCTGCTTTGCAGGAACTCTTCCAGCTCCTCCACCGTCATCCAATGGAAGTATTTTCCGTTGACGTAACCTTCTTGGTCATTGTAGCGGATGTGATACCACGTTTCGCCGTCCGTTCCGGTCGTTGTGCCGAGGACAAAGCAGAACGCGTAGTTGTACAGCTTTCTGATACGGCTCGCGTTCATGCTGGGCTGCTGGCGGAAGTTGACCGAGGTCGTCGTGGTCACATAGCCGTAGCTGGAGTAGTTCGTCGGGTCGTAGGGCTGGGGCGTGGTGACAAGCGTGGGTGCGGGCGTGGCGTTCAGGTTGTTCAGGTACGCCTCGATTTCCGCCTGCGTCATGAAGCGGAGCATGTCATAGCGCACATAGCCCCACTGCCCATTATACTGCACGCGGTGCCACGGCATACTGCCCAGATAATCCTGCCCGGAGACGTAGACAACTTCGCCCTGCATCAGGTATGCCTCAATCGCGCTGAAGTCGCCCGCCATCTGCCGCAGCGGCACGTTGTTGCCCACGGCGTAGGCGTAGCCCATCTCCTGTGCGGGAACAGGCGTCAGGTACGGCGTGGGGCTGGGCGTGGGCGTGCTGCGGGACTGATTCCACTGCTGAATGTACACCTGCGCCTGCGCGTCGGTGACGTAGCGGAGGTTCGCGTCCGGCACATAACCGGACGTCCCTTCCAGCGTGGTCACAATGTCCCACGTTTCGCCTGCCGTGTTCAGCTGGCTATTCACATACACCAGCACATTCGCCTGCAGCGTCGCCATGACGTAGTTGCCCGTGCCGATGCCGGTGCGCATTTCGGTTTCGCGTGTAGTGACGGCATAGCCCTCGTACGGCACAGCGGTCGGCGTCGGGGTCGGAGCCTCGGTCGGGGTCTGCGTCGGCGCGGCGGTCGCCACCTGACGATACCAGAAGGCAATATCCGCCGCATCCATGCTCAGCGTGCCGTCTTGGAAAACAGTCAGGGTGATTTGCTCGCTGCCGGGAATCAGCTCATAGCCATCCCGCAAATTCGTCGGCGTCGGGCGCAGGGTGTATGTGCCGGGGGCGAGCGTCATCGACTGCGCATTCGCCACCGGGCTGCCGTAGCTGTCCAGATACTGGATGGTAATGGTCGCGTTCTGCGGCGCGGCGGTCGGAGTGGCCGTCGGCACCTGCGCCGGAATTGCCGTCGGGGTCTCGGTCGGAACCGGCGTTGCCGTCGGCACAGGTGTTGCGCCGGTGGATGCGGCATACGCGTCGCTTTCCGCCTGCGTCATGATGTTCAGGTATTCGCTCATGATGTAGCCGCTCTGCCCATCCACCATGACAACGCTCCACCGTTCGCCCTTGTCGTTCAGCATTTCGTTGACGACGTAGACGTTCGAGCCATTCGCCAAGCGCTTGATGATCGTGTTGCTCTTGCTGGTCGAAGCCTCGCTGCGGAACGCCACTCGATTACCGTTGATGGTCGCGTAGCGGTTGACCGGCTGCCCGACGGGAATCGGCGCTTCAGTGGGCGCAGTGGTCGGCGTTTCGGTCGGGATCGGCGTATTCGTGGGCGCTTCGGTCACGGGAACATCCGTCGCAGCGCTTTGAACCGGGCGATAGTAGAACGCAAGTTCTTCCGCCGTCGCTTCGTCACCGTTGATGGCAATGGTGCCGTCCGCGTAAATCGTCAGTTCGAACGACGTCCAGCTGCTTTCCAGTTCGTAGCCGGGAATGCTGTCATACGCTGGCGTGACGTGGTACGTTCCCGGCATCAGCTCCGCCACGCTTGCGTCAGCAATCTCCTCGCCAAGCGTGTTGTAGTAGCGGATGGTGACGGTCACGAACTGCTGCGCGGGCGCGGGGGTATCGGTCGGCGCTTCGGTCGCCGGAACATCCGTTGCGGGCACGTCCGTTGCGGGCGCAGGCGTGTCCGTCGGCGCTTCCGTCGCGGGAACTTCCGTCGGGGTCTGCACCGGATGATAGTAGAATCCGACCGCATCCGCCGGAATTTCTTCGCCGTCCATGTACAGCGTGCCGTTCGCATCCACCGTCAGGTCAAACTGCGTCAGCGTGCTGTCCAGCTCGTAACCGGGGATTTCGCGCTCCGGAATCATCGGATACGTCCCCGGCAGCAGTTCCTTCACCACCGGGTCGGCAATTTCCACGCCGCTCATGTCGAAGTAGTGAATCGCCACCGGCATCGTCTGCGGGGCGGGGGTGTCCGTCGGTGCGGGGGTATCGGTCGGCGCTTCGGTTGCGGGTGCTTCCGTCGTGGGAATATAATAGTAGAAATACACCTCGCTCGGCGTCGCGATACCGCCGGAAACGTTCACTTCCACCGTGCTTTCCGTGCCGGGCATCGGCACATAGCCGTCCGCCATGCCCTGCGGATTCGCCGTCACAAGGTGCGTCCCATCGCCCAGCGTCAGCGTGTCGTCCATCGCAACAGGCTCGCCCTCGGAATTGAGGTAATGCACGGGCACGTTCACTTCGGTCGGCTGCGGGTCGGCATAGAAGAAGGACACACTCGCCAAGTCGGTCGTACCGTCAGGACGCAGCGTGACCGTCTGCGGATTTTCGCTGATGAGGTCGTACCTGCCCACGCGGTCGCTGGCGGCATAGATGTAGTTCACGCCTTCGGTCAGCGGCTGCGACTGCTGGTCCAGCAGCGTGCCGTTCTTGTGATAGTAGAACACGTCGATGTTGGATGTTACCGGCTGCGGCGTGGCATAGTGGAACACAACGGGATTCACGCTCGCCGTGCCGCCGTTGTCCACCCACACATGCACCGTGTCCTCGCCGACAAGCTGATACCCAGCAGTCATCGCGCTATTGGCGGTGACATAGTTGTCGCCCTGATTCAGCGTCACATACTGCGTGTCCAGAATCGTGCCGTTGTCATCCAGCTGATACAGCACGGTCACTTCCGCCTGAATGACGGGCGGCTCGGTCGGGGCTTCGGTGGGCACTTCCGTCGGCGCTTCGGTCGGCTGCTCCGGCACGGCGTAGACAAAGCGCACCTCGCTCGGCGACGCGTTGCCCATGCTGTCCACAAACACATCCACCACACCGGACGCAGGTTTGACAAGCAGATAATCCCACGGCACAACACTGGAATTGGCGTACACTTGGGTAGTCGCGTTCGTCAGGCAGCTTGCGTACTGGAAATCCAGCTGCTGGCCATCCTCCGTCACATAGTACACCGGCACGTTGACGCTCTCCTGCGCGGGCGTTTCAGGCATCCCCTGCGACGAGAGGTACAACGGGAACATCCCTTCATAGACGCTGTTGCAGTAATAATCCACTTCATACGAATACATCGGGTCAAGGGCGGTCGCATCCTGCGTCCACATGATTTCCGACGCATAATCTTTCAAGTAGAAAGTATACGCCGGGTCAGACGATACAACCTGCACCTGAACCGTGCTGAAAAGAGCGGACGCATCCAGCGTCGCCCAATACGCATGTTCCGCGCTGTCAGGCACGGGGAACGCCTGCGTTGTCTGCTGCTGTCCCTGCGAATCCGTCCAAATGACGGACACGACGACGTCCTCCCAGCGATCCAGCGCCAGCGCCGGAACCATCGCGGTTGTCATCAGCAGCGCCGCCACCATCAGCACAGACAGCAGACGGCCAAGACCTTTGACGCCGGATTTTCTCATGTTGGGTTTCCTCCTTGCTCCTGCCCTTTGCGGGCCTGATGCCATTCTATTATACCGCAGCGGCGCGGTTTGTCAATCTTCCGCACCCTGCCGCATTTTTCCTTGCGATTCGCAGGATTTTTTGCGTCTCTTGTCGAATCACTATGGCGAAAATCATCCTATTATTGAGGAGGACATTGACCATGATAGACGACAAGCAGCTGACGGAAGAGTATTTGGATGGGAAAGTCGTTTTCCCCGGCAAGATTATCCGCGTTGAGCATTGGCATGTGCGCCTGCCCAACGGCGAAACCGCCCTGCGCGAGGTGGCGTGCCATCCGGGCGCGGCAGGCATTGTCGCGCTGGATGATGACGGGAACGTGATTCTCGTCCGCCAGCATCGCATCGCCGTTGGCCGCTTGACGCTGGAAATTCCGGCGGGCAAGCTCGATGGGGTGGATGAAGACCCGTTCGTCTGCGCCCAGCGTGAGCTGAGCGAGGAAACCGGGCTGACCGCCGACCACTGGCGCAAGCTGACCGTGCTGGAGACGACCCCCGGCTTCTGCAACGAGCGCATCCACCTCTACTTGGCGACGGGGCTGCACGCTGGAAAGACGCATCCGGATGAGGATGAGTTCGTCTGCACACTGCGGATGCCGCTTTCTGACGCGGTGCAGAAGGTGATGGACGGCACGTTCCGCGACGGCAAGACCGCGCTGGCGCTCCTGATGGTGCAACAGCTGCTGTCCGCACCCTGCAAACAATAAACGTGCGAAACGCGCGTTCTGTTCCATCCACGCTTATTGTAACAAATATTTCATCAAAATGCAATCGTGTGGACGGATTTTTGCGCGTTTTTTCGGAAAATTTCGCTGACGGAGGTGCTTTATGGCTGGAAAAAAGCAGCGTCATCCCCTGTATGTTCTCTTTCTGCTGCTGATGCTGCTCATGCTGGCGCTGGGTGTGTATCTGCTTGTTGTCGGCTGTCAGCAAGGGAATCGCCCTGTGCCGCTTGCGCCGTTTTCGCCGCATATCATCGGAGGTTTCTTCCGCCATGTATGAAAAGCTGGGGCAATGGCTCTCCCACCGCAATCCGCCGAATGAGCCGATTCCCGCAGCGGATTACTTCGCGTCCCTGCCGCGCCTGACGACCGACCGGCTGCTTCTGCGTCCGCTGACGATGCGCGATGCGGCGGATATGTTCGCTTACTCCCGCGACCCCGAAGTCGCTCGGCATGTTCTCTGGGATGCGCACAAGTCGATGGCGGATACGCGCGGCTGCCTGCGCTACATCATCAGCCAGTACCACAGCGGCGCGCCGTCCAGTTGGGGCATTGTGCTGCGCGAAACGAACCGCGTCGTCGGCACGATTGGCTTCATGAGTTATAGCGACGCGGACAGCGTGGTGGAACTCGGCTATTCGCTCGCCCGCTCCTGCTGGAACGGCGGACTGATGACCGAAGCGCTGGCAGCGGTGCTGCGCGAATGCTTCACCGTCCTGCGCCTCCACCGCGTCGAGGCGATGCACGAGTGCGACAACCCTGCCAGCGGGCGCGTGATGGAAAAATGCGGTATGCGTCACGAAGGAACACTGCGCGGCAAGGTGTTCAACAAGGGCAATTTCCACGACGTGGAGCTGTGGGCGATGCTGCGGGAGGACTGGGACGCGCGCCATTGAGCGAGTTTCTTCCTATTTGTATGCTGGAGGATACGCTAATGCAGTTTGACATGATTTCTGGGCTGCGGTGGATTCACTCGTCTCGTCCGACGAAGCGGCGGCGTGCGGAATAAGCGCATCAAAAAAGAGGGCTTCCGCCCCCTTTGAATTGGATTTATACTAATTCGATTCTAAAACATGACATCGAGCATAGCAGTTTTTTCGTTCCGGCAAAGCTGACTGAAGCGAGGCGTACTGGAGGTACGCGCGAGCGGAACGAAGCAAAGCCGGGGCGGAAAAGATGCTGTGCGAATGACATGCTTTAG
>PPYF01370389.1_pt1 | contig 29100 bp, 29 predicted proteins | sample 1559871 | NCBI WGS metagenome assembly PPYF01 (sample SAMN08240021, study PRJNA423297) | Human gut metagenome, whole genome shotgun sequencing project.
CAATACTGAGCATGTAATATTCCTTATTTTATTGAGATGATCAGATTTACTCAGATTTTTAGGTTGCTGTCAAATACCCATTTATAACATAGTTAGGTGAAGCACCATCTCGTTTTAATAGGATTTTATAGGGAGATCTTATGATATTGTAGCCACTAAAAGATGATGGAAGAAGACCTTCATTAACTAATGTTTGATAAGTAATTTCACATACGCTTCCTGTACAGGTTCTTGGTCCCGGATCAGTGCCGTTTCCTGCCGCATTAGAAAGCGTTGATAGCCTATCATAACGGATATTGATATAACCGTTTACAGCCTCTCCTATTTGTTTCATTTGCTGACCAACGGCGTTTGCTAATATCTGTTCCTGTTCATTTTTCATATCCTGAAACTTCATAAATGCTACCATTGTTCCCACGCCAAGAACAAGAATCAACTCCAAAAGAGAAAATCCTTTTTTTACGTCTCTAAATAACATCATATTTCCTTTTAAAAAATTTTCTAACTTAAATGAAATAAAATATCAATAAAATGTAAAACAACAATAGATAAAATAAATAAAATACCACTTTTCCATACATAAGGTCTATTTAAGTTAAAAATTTTGCCTTAATATCTTAAATTAGTATATAATATACTTCTTTTAAATAAGGAGAATATAATGAAAAAAATCATACTTTTATGTTTTATAATATTTTTTCCATTTACAGCCATAGCGAAAACTTTATTTTTTGGGGATTCTTTAACAGGAACAATGGGAGTAGTTTATAAAGAAAAAATTAATAGAGATACAGATATTGAATATGTAGTAGGATCTGGTTTAGAAAATAAAAAAGTAGACTGGATAAAAAAAATAAAAAATAAAGATTTAAACAAATATAATAAAGTCATTATTAGTATTGGAACTAATGACTATTTTATTTCAAATAAAGAGAAATATGAAAGTAAAGTTTCAAATCTTATTTCAGTTATAAAAAAAAGTAATATAAAGGAAATTATATGGATATTACCTCCACCTGTAGAGAATGAAAATATTAATAAGGGAATAGAAAAAGTTAGAAATATTATTACCCAATTAAGTGCTAAAGATAGCTTTAAAATAATAGATCCAAGAAAAGTAATTGGGAATAAATATACTTTATACTTAAATAAGAAACAAATAAGGACGAATGACGGAATTCATTACACAATGAAAGGTGCTGAAATTATTATAAAATGCCTTATGAAATAGATGCTTATATTTATTTTTATATTATTTAAAATCAATTAGTCTATTAAACAAAAAAGGGCCTCAAGGCCCTTTTTATTTTATTACTTTTTATACTTAACCATAGTTTGTTGATTATCAAGTCTTTGGTTAGCACGAGCAGCTTCGCTACTTACAGCCTGAACATCTTGATGAAGTTGATTAACATCGCCCTGAAGGGCATCAACTTTTTGACTAAGCATTCCAACATCAGTGCTTAACTGATCAATTTTTTGATGCGTAGTAGAACAACCAGCCAATAACATACTTCCAGCAATAAGAGATCCTAATATAATTTTATTCATGTTTTGCTCCTTGTATTTAAATATTTTTGTTAATTTAATTACTGCTTTACAAACAGTTATATATCAGAAAAAAGAAAAAATGTCTAATTTATCACAAAATATTTTTCCTAACTAAAATTTAAAGGTTTATACCGACGATGCCGCTGTTTTAAGAATAAGTATGGTTATCAATCAAGCTATAATCCTAATGATAAGTTAAAAGATTACTTCCTAAGCTTGATGGAGTTATCCCTGCCAGAATACATCGTGTTATATAAGGGAAAATAAAAAGTATAACGGTTAGTCGTAAACAAACTGGAATGCTTTTACAATAAAAACAGCAGGTATATCCTCTGCATGCTACTTAAGATTAGTAAATGAGATTTACAATCATTACGATAAAAATTTAACATGATAATAGAGTAGTCTATGATATGGATAAAGTAGCCCAAGCATGTAGTAAAAGTAAATCGACAACTGTAGATTTAACAATAAAATAGTAAAATAAGCTAGACTGATGAAAAAATATCTGTCATAATAAGAGTATAGTATTAATTAAAAGAGAGCTTGAAAATGACAACTGAAAAAAATGAAGACATCTTTGATGCTGTTTTTAATGTGAATAAAGAACAGCTCATACGAGTACTTGAAAAAGATCCTAAACAAATAGGTTTAAAAATAGAACTTGAAACAAAAGAAGAAAAAATAGGATATGATTTAGAAGGTAAGTATTGTCTGCCAATAGAAATATTAGTAGCAAATAGCGATCTTTCTATGAATGATGCGAATGAAATGTTCGATATTTTAGTTGATCATGGAGCTAAAATAACAGAAGTATCCAATTATGATAAAGGAACATTATTACATACTGCGGCTTTTTCTGGACATTTGGATATTATAAAAAAAGTTATTAATGCAGGTGTAGATGTAAATGCCATAGATGAAGATGGTAATACAGCACTACATTTAGCTACTTGTAATTTAAAAGATAAAGCTGTTAAAGTATTAGTAGAAAATGGAGCAGAATTGTCAACAGTAATACAAAATAAAAATGGTAAGCTTCCAATTGGTTCTATTAAACCATATTTTCTTGATAATGAAAAATATAAAGAAAAAATAGAAAAAGTATTTGATATATTAAAACCTATTACAGAAAGAGAACTAAATAAAGAGTATTCTCAAGGTATAAAAAACCCCAAAAGACCTAGACCATAAAGATAAAAAAGCCTTGGGAAAGGCTTTTTTTTAATTAATAGCTATAAAAAGATTGTATTCCTTTTAGATTTTAATTATTATATATATAACAATATAAAGGGAATCTAATGATAAAAAGAGATATAATTAAATCAAATGAACCACAATCTTTAAAGTGGAGAGAAAAAAAAGATTTTGATATGATGATAAATTGTATAGTAACTGTAGCTACTTTAAAAAAAGTAAATATAAAAGCAATGACATCAGATGGCGTAATAAATTTTGCTAAAAAATATGCCAACGAAATTAATGAAGAATATAAAAGAATGGAAGATATGAAAAAAGCTAATCCTCATAAAAAGGAAGAAAAGAAAAAATATTGGTAACGCAAAAAGGGGTCTCCCCCTTTTTGTTTATTCAGAGAACATGCTCATTATCTCTTTGGAATTCTGAGACCTGAGCCTCTGCTTCTTCCTTAGATAGACCATATTGCTTCTGAATATGTCCGACTAACTGATCTTTTTTACCATCTATTTCTGTTAAATGATTATCGGTTAGCTTTCCCCATTTTTCTTTTACAGAACCTTTAACTTCTTTCCAGTTCCCTTTTAATATATCATTATTCATAATACACCTCCAGTTTGCTCTTATTGATTATTGGTTTTTTTCTTACTATGAAGACACTTTAGCATACTCATTTTGATTAACAAGAGAAGATCCTTATAGTTCACATATTTTACATATTAACTACACATCATTTTCACAAAAAATGTTGTTGAATAGTATTCTATTAATATGATATTATATCTTATATTTTGAAAATAATGAGGAAAAATAAGTGCTAACTATATTTGTACGTAAAGATCTAAGTATGAGAAAAGGAAAAATGGCTGCACAATCAGCTCATGCTGCTATGAAACTATTTTTAGAGGTTATGGTTCCAGAAAATGGTTCTTTAGTCCTAAGAAATGAACAGAATAAAGAGTTCGAAAAATTCTTAGAAAATCCAGTTGTTAAAATAGTAATGTCAAAAGATGAGAGTGAGTTTGATAATGCTTATGATAAAAGTAAGCCTTATTCTGTTATTGTAGATAATGGTAGAACAGAATTTCATGGTGTTCCTACTAAAACTTGCGCCGCTCAAGGAATCTTTGAAAAAGCTGTTTTAAATGAACTTCACGTTCCACATACATACGGTCAAGAAATAAAGGCTAAAGAGTTATTTGTATTTAGTAAAGAAAACCCTTTACCTAAAGAAAAAGCCTGTGAGCTTGCTGTTTTATCTTGTTTGAAAATGTTATATTCTCAAATGGTAGATAATGAAAAAGGAGAAAAGTCTATAAACCTTATGGAAAACTCTCCATTATCAGCATGGATAACTGGAGCATTCGGAAAAATAGCGGTATCCACAAAAAAAGATGAAGAGTTAAAAGATTTAGAATCTCTTTTATCCGAAAAAGGTTTTGCTGTTATTTCTTGTGAAAGCGAAGGTAATAAATGTCTTGTAATATCACCTCAATATCCAGAAGTAATTGATGAATATACCAGACATTTATCATTAATATAATATATAAAGCATCCTCCGGGATGCTTTTTTATTATTTCATTTTTGGTTTTGATTTATTATTATCTTTTAAAAAATTTTCCGGTTTATCATTTATACTGTCAGTATAAATTATTGTATCTCTAATTAAATCAGTAATAATATATTTTACTGTGCTATGATCTGCAAAATCTCCATTTATATATTGTTTTATAGTTTGATTAAGTTTTTGTTCTTTATATTCATCTATTTTATCTTGTTTGATCTTATCATTTTCATCAATGAAAGGATTGAAAGTATTTGGTCTATCACTAATTTCATTAATAACTTCATTTATTAAAGATTTGATAGATGATTTAGCAGAAGAGTGATCAATAAGTTCTCCATTAAAATAAGAACGCATAAAATTATTTAAAGTCGTTTGAATGTATCTTTCGGGATTAAAATCATGGTTTATTGTTAAGTGAGGAGTTTTGTCTGAAAGAGCTTCATTAAAATCATATTCTTCCATATGTTCATAAGTAAAATTATGAGAAATATAATTGGAAAAATCTTCGTAAGAGAAAGAGCGTAAAACTTGTATTTCTTTTTCTGTTAAAAAGTTTTCAACAAAATCACGTTTTACAATAATTTCTTTTCCTTTAGCTTCATCATCTTCATATACATTACTAAATGGTATATAGGAAACTATTTTTCTTTTTTCAGGGAACTCAAATGCTTTTATTTCTTCATTAAAATATTCTTTTTGTTTTTCTAATATATCATTAAGTTCTTCATCAGAAGCTATTCTTTGAAATGAAGGTGTTTCATGAAGATTTTCTATTCTTTCTTTTATTAAGTTTTTTACATCTGATGAATAATAAGCAAGATCTCCATGATGGATCATAGCTATTTTAAGAAAATCATATTTAACTGCGTTATATAAATAATGTTCATCTTCTTCCAATATTTTTTGTGCATTCAGCATTCTCTATCTCCATATTTACATTGTAATATATTTTTAATTATATCATTTTATAGCAAAAATAAAATATTTGCCAAAAATAAATAGAAAACAAAGATAAAATAATGATTGACTTACATCTTAATAATAACTTAAAATAAACAAAAAAGGAGAACTATATGAATTTAAAATTAAGTAATACCCTTACACAGAAAAAAGAAGATTTCATTCCACTAAAAGAAAATGAAGTTTCTATCTATGTGTGTGGAGTTACTTTATATGATGATATTCATATAGGTCATCTAAAAAGTATTTTAGCATTTGAAGTTATGAGAAATTACTTTGAACATAAAGGTAATAAAGTCCATTTTGTAAGAAATATTACTGATGTTGATGATAAAATCATAGCAAAAGCTGAAAAACTAAAAATTGATCCTTTGGCTCTTGTTAATGATTATATTGCTAAGTTTCATGCTACTTTAAAAATAATGGATATTAGACCTCCAACAAATGAACCTCGTGTTACTGAATATTTAGAACAAATTGGAAAATATATAAATGATTTAAAAGATAAAGGCTTTGCTTATGAAGCAGAAGATGGTGTTTATTTTGATACTCAAGTAAACCAACCAGAACGTTATCCGCTTTCTAAAAAAATTGTAAAAGACTTAGAGAACAATACAAGACTAGAAAAACAAGATTATGCTAAACGACATAAAGCAGACTTTGCTTTGTGGAAAGAAGATAAGAAATATGGTTATAAAAATGCTGTATTTGCTAAACAAGGTCGTCCGGGTTGGCATATAGAATGTTCTGTTATGCATCATCATACTCTTGGTGAAAAATTTGATATTCATGGTGGTGGTAGAGACCTCATATTCCCACATCATGAAAATGAAATATTACAAAGCGAAGCTCATAATGGTGTGAATCCAGCTAATTATTGGATACATAATGGAATGATGACAAAAGATGGTAAAAAGTTATCTAAATCTCTTGGTAATTCCATATATGTAAAAGATATATTAGAAAGATATTCTGCTGAGGCAATTAAAATTTTCTTAAATAAAGGGCAATATAATCAATCTCAAGAGTATAATGAAGATGAGTTAAAAGAAGCTTATATGCGTTGGGAAAATTTTGTTAGTGATATACCGAAGTATAAAACTAATACAGTTCATAGTAATATGCTGATAGATGATGTTGTAAAAGCCTTAGAAGATGATTTTAATACACCATTAGCAATATCGTTATTGTATGCTGCATTAAGAGAGCTTAAATCAACAAACTCTTTGTCATTAGCGAAAGATGTATTAATCGTTATGAAGTTATTAGCTATTGTTAGTCATGATAAAACTTTAAGTGATATTTATGATAAATGGGAAACATCTAAAAATAGTGGTATTCCAGACATCATAATAGAACTTGCTAATAAAAGAGTAGAAGCTAAAAAAGATAAAAACTATATTTTATCAGATGAGTTAAGGAAAGAAATAAATCAACACGGTTGGAATGTTAAAGATCTAAGCAATAACGAATATTCATTGAATAAAATATTGTAAAAATCAATCAAGCCCCTTCGGGGGCTTGATCTTAAACAACAATTAAGTCAGCATCTAATTTTCTATATGTGTTAAACTCTCCATTATCCCAATCTACATAAAACCAATAACCATCAAAATCAGTTACTGTTCCTAAACAATCATATGGGCTTTCTTTTGAATTTTCTTTATAAAAAACAGTTTCTAGTTTTACACGGTTTCCAATATTTAAAGAAGAATTGCCTAAAATAATCTCTTTAATGTCATCCATTGAAATACTTTTTTCACTATCATCATCAAAGAAACCAACAACGATATGAGGTTCTATTTTATTAACAATAGCAATCCTATTATCTTTTGTTCTTATATAATCATCTACACCAATTTCAATCATATTTTTCTCCTATTGATCTTTAAAATCTATTATTGTATACTTCTTTAAAGATTAACCCTGATATTTATAGTTTTTATATCATGCCAACGAGTCAGAACCGGAAGGTGGCAGCTCAGTATGATATAGGCTGATAAAACCATCAGGGTTTTTCTTTTACTATTTTTATATATTTTTGTACTTCAAGTGAAACATTTTTATCCGAAAAATTCAACTCTTTAAATTCTTTTGCAAGATAATTCAGAAATATTTGTTGATATAATTGAGAATCTTTTGATATATTTCTCTTAGCTCTCATATGTTCAAACATATTCAGCTTTATTTCTATATTATTAGCTTCTTCGATTATCTTATTATGAATATATGTAGAAAAAGAATCAGTAAGCTTATTCCATCTATTAATTTCTTTATACTCATCTAATGCACTATTAATAAGATTATAATTATTAAGAACGTCAAATCTTAAAGCTTCACATTTAGTAAATAATAAATATTCTCTATCATTATAATCATCTTCTGCAAAATCGGAAAAAGAAAATTTTGGCATTTCTGAAATAAAATGCGTTAAGCAATAATGTTTATCATTATACTCAAGAGCAACTTCTTTTTTATTACAGATAGTGCAAGAATGAACAGGAGGGAATACATGGCTTGTGAAAAGCCCACAATGAATACAAATACCATGTTCACTATCTTTTCCATGTCTTTTATATTCGTGATGATTACAAGATAAATATTTGTTATATTGATTCCAAGCATGTTCTTCTGCTTCTTGAATATTTTTACCTTCACCTCTAATAAAAGTTAAGGGTGCTTTTGGAAAAGCTTCGAAAAAAGCTGTTTCATAAACATCGCCGGATCTTGATCCAACTATACCTCGTTCACCACATTGAACGAAACAATTTTCAGGCCAATTACATAGGCAATCATAAGGTTCACCTATAGATTTTCTAGCTTTTTTTGTCATTATCCTTCCTTTTAATATTGATATAAATATGCTATATTATAGAACAAATTAAAGGAAAACAAAACATTTTATTTTGATATAAGGAATATATATGGCAAAAGAAAAAGATTTTTTTGATAACGTAAAAAAATACGATGATTGCGTTATAAAAGCGTTAAATAATGATGAGTATTTAAGAAAAAATTTTAAAAAAATATATTCAAATGATTCTTTTTTAGATGAAACATTAAAACAATATGAAGAGATATTAGAAAAAGCTCATCAAGAAAAAAATGTATTAAAAAGATGGATGTTTAAAGAAAGTATAATGGCACTAAATAATATAAAAAAATACAAAAAAATATTAAATAATCCATTGATAAAAAATGCAATAAGGGCTAATAATTCATTTAAAGATGAAATACCAGAGCTACTTAACCTGAATAATGAAAAGTTAAAAGAAAAAGTAGCACAAATGTTTGGTAAAAATACAGCAAGCAATAATGTATCAATTATTCTAAATAATAGTAAAAGATATTTAAATTCTAAAATCTTTGAGAAAAAAGAAGAAATAATAGAAAAAATAAAACCCAATAATACAACTCCAAAAGTATTACAAAGAATAAAAAAGAAAATGGGAATGTAAAAATAAAAAGAAGGTATAATAATATGAATAAGAATCATGAGAAAATAATAGAACAGCTATTATCAGCAGTAAAAGAGAGTATTATGCAAAGAGAAAATTCTTATATTATTTTTGATAGTGCTAATGACATTTTTACAGAGAATTATAGATTAGTAGGCTTAGATATTAATGGAGCTATTGTCGTAGTAGAAAAAGAAGAGGATGAGGATGAAATAATTAATATGACTATTGATTATTTATTAGAAAATAAATTTCATCTGGAAAAAACATTAAATTAAAAAGGAGCACAGGCTCCTTTTTAATTCTTCCAATTAAGGTTTAGGAGTTTTTCTTGCTGGAGCAGCTTGTTCCAAGCCTCCATTTTCTCTTAACTCTCTATATTGAAGATTAATACCTTCTTTTATTTTAGCCATGATAGCAAGACCTCTTTCATCCAAAGTTTTCTCTAACTCTGGTATTTTTTCTTTTAATGAGGGTAAGGTATTATCCAGTAATATTTCAGGATTTTCACTATTATTTATTCTATAATCATATCCTTTATGAATTTTAAATGTAGCAACTTTATACCACTCGCTGACGATATCTGTCATAGAAGGAATCTGTTTAACATCATCTAAAAAGTTTCTTAAAATAACTCTTCTTGCTAACTCATTATATCTTTTGTCCTCGAAAACATTATTCTCAAAATATTTAGCAAAACTTCTGCTTTCTAAATCTCTATGAAAATAAAACAATTTTTGTTCATCAGATTTAGGAGCAAAACCACCATATATAGCCAATTCTGGATCATTGGTTTGCTGATTTTCAAAGCCTTTATCAAATACTTTATTTAATTTATTTTCAATTTCAGACATATTAGCTTTAACGAAGGCGTAGGCTTCTTTAATGCCGTTAGGATCTTTACCAAGCTCACTTAACTTAGTAGCAACATCAGTTTCGCCAAATAAGACATTTAGTTTGTCAAAAGGAATCATAGGAGCTGTTTTATTTATTTCTATCTGATGAATAGGCATCTCAACATATTCAGGATTATCTCTTTTTAGATAGAGTTTATTTTGAATATCTTCTACACTTAATGCCATGAAGTTTTTAATAGTTTCTATATTATTAAGTTTAATACTAAAAAAGTTGTTAGCATTAGCTTTACTAAAACCAATAATAAAACATGGTTCTGTATATTTAGCATCACCTCCAAAATAAGTAGAATTACAAAAAGCTATTTTACCAATAGATGTAACTAAACTGTTTTTTACATCATTTTTATTTTTATTGGTTAAAAAATATGACCAAAATTCAGGATGATTATCTTTCATCATCTTAGCCATATAAATAGTTGCTCTAACGTCTGTTAAAGCATCATGGAAATTAGCCCCAGCCTCGCCTTCATTTTCAATTTTAAAACCATTAGCAACGCTAAGTTTTTCTAATCTAAAAGATGGTTTACCTTCTTCATCAGTAGGAATGTTAATTTCATTAGGATATAAAAAAGCATACATTCTAACAACAGGAATAATATCCCATCTTGAACAATTGTTTTTCCATTCTCTCTCATATACTGGAAGAAGATTTCTATAAAAACCGTTTCTTGAGATTTCATCATCATAACGAATAGAGTTATAGCCTAAAGAAATAGTTGAAGGAGAAGAAAATTCCTCATTAATTCTTTTAAAGAAATCATATTCTGAGAGAACTTCATAACTTGGATCTTTCACTTTTGATTTTTCTATAATTTCTAATGGTGTTATACCTGTTACTAGACAAGCTTCTGGACTAGGTAAATAATCTATTTGAGGTAAGCAATAAAGAACTTTTTCTTCGCCGGGTATAATGTTAAGATCTTCATCTGTACGTATTGAAGCATATTGTGACGCACGAGAACGCTTTGTATCTAGACCAAAAGTTTCGTAATCGTGAAATAAAAATGTATTCATTTTAAATCCTTATATTATTGACATAAAAATAATTTAACATAGAAAAATAAACTTTTCAAACATTAGGAATATTTATAATAACGTTTATGAGCATTATGATATTCTTCAACCATTAGATTTTTTTCTTCTTCACTAAAATCTATTTCCATTGCATTAGATAAAATATTGATACAGTTTTTAAAGTTATGATAAGGGTTATTAAAAATATTCGGTATATGTTTAAAATAAGGCTTCGATGAACCATAGTGAACATTACCTTCTGTGTAAGAAGTGTCTCTTTCTCCAATAACTTTGTGTTTATCGAAATGTAATCCAATGGTAATCATTTTATTAAAAAACTTTTGTTTATCTTTTTCAGAAAATAAAGTAGATGTTCCAAAGCTATCATCAATATCAACAATAATTGATGAATAATAACTTATAACATCATCAATATTTCTATCCAAGACAGATATTTCATTATACCTTTTTATTTTTTCTTTTAATTCAGTGGGAATATCTAAATCTTCAAAGAATAAAATCTGTTCTAAATCATTTCCAAGAGCACAAATGAAAATTTTATTGTATAAAACATAATCAACTAATTGTTCTATAATATTTAAATTAAGATTTTCTTCCGTATATTCTGGATTCGTAACATAATAGAATTCTCTACGATGATCTTTGTATAAGTTAAAAAAACTAATTTTATTAGATTTTAGAAAAATAGAAAAAGCTTTAATTAAATTAGTTTCAATAGATTTTGAATCAGGTAAGTGTGGATGTTTAAAAATATCACGATAGGGTTTTTGGAAAAATCTATTGAATAAATGACTTGAACAATAATCTGTAAAACGGGGATGGTTTATAATTGTAGAAAAATGCTCCAAGTTGCCTAATTGAGCTTCGTCAAAAGCCATTAAAGAAAAGACTTCTGAAAGCGTATCTTCTCTATCATATAGATAAAAAAATGGAGTTCTTGAAAAAAGTTCAAGGGTTTCATTGATGTTATTCATTATTACCTCTTTTATGTAATTTGGATATATATTATCATATTTAAGATTTAAATGCGAACATTTTCTTGACTATCTATAGGTATTTTAATAGAATTAAAAGTATAAAGAAAAACAAAGCATTATTTTTCTTGACATTAAGCATGGAATAAGGTTTAATACACAACACAATAGCACCGTAGAGGAGAGGCCGTCCTCGCCAGTCTCATAAGTTGGAGATCGCAAGTTCGAATCTTGCCGGAGCAACCAAAGCAAATCCCAAGAACATGCTATAAGGTAAAACTACACAACTATATAGCGCGTGGGGAAGGCATAGTAGTTTAAAGAGAATGTCGTTAGCGTGGAAGTCTAAATGACTTGATTGAAGTTGATACACAACCAATTGTTACGCCGCTTTTTTGCTTATCACCAATAAAAGGAAAACTAATTTATGTTTAATCAAAATGTTCATAGCATAACAATAAGAAGATCACCTGCTATAATAAGATGCAGGCGCTTTGCTATGGACTCAATAAATATAAAGTAGTTTTAATGAGAATTAAAATACTGAAAAGAGTCCGGGAGGACTCTTTTTTTTATGCTAAAAATCCAAAAACTTTTCAAGTGATTGGATGATAACTATTATACATTTTTTAACGTAAGTTATTGAAAATAATAAAAAATATTTAAAAAAATACTTGATTTTTATTTTTAGAGCATGTAATATTAAAAGTATGAAGTGATGAACAAGAAATACACCATTAGCTCAACGGATAGAGCAACTGCCTTCTAAGCAGTAGGTTGCTGGTTCGAATCCAGCATGGTGTACCATAGAATGTTTTGTTAGCTCAGTTGGATAGAGCAACGGTCTTCTAAACCGTAGGTCATAGGTTCGAATCCTATACAGAACACCAAAAAATGCCTCTTTAGCTCAGTTGGTTAGAGCGTTCGGCTCATAACCGAAGGGTCACTGGTTCAAGTCCAGTAAGGGGTACCAAATAATGCTATCATGACTGTTGGGAAGCCAGCCCGCGTAGACAGGATAGGTTCGAATCCTATATAGCTCTTGGGAGCGCGTTCTTCGGGTGAGAAAGTTCGAAACTTAGTAGCATTTTAGGCCCCTTAGCTCAGTGGTTAGAGCAGTCGACTCATAATCGATTGGTCGCTGGTTCAAATCCAGCAGGGGCCACCATTCGCGTCATCTGATTAATGACTAGGAGATTTGCTATCTTCGAATGTAGCGAGTTAATCACGTAAAATAAGCTCTAATGTATAGGATTATACATCTTGATGTGGCAGGAATTATAAGAAGGGTTGGAGAATATAGATTTTTATATTCGTCGAAGGCATGACTTATACCACATATGGCCCTTTAGCTCAGTTGGTTAGAGCAGTCGACTCATAATCGATTGGTCGCTGGTTCAAGTCCAGCAAGGGCCACCAACAATGAGGGAAGTCGTATAACGGTAAATATGGATACTATTTGAAAAAATAGTTCAGATCTTAGGTCAGAACTAAGCGTCCATCAAAATAAATAATTGTTTATCCTGTTAGCTCAATTGGAAGAGCAACGACCTTCTAAGTCGTAGGTTATAGGTTCGAATCCTATACGGGATGCCAAAGCCAACATCAACCCTTGGCTTGTAAAATATGAGACAGTTTAAACTGTGGGGCCACGCAAGCACCCTAACATTGGTCTTTACGTAAGGTAAAAATAAATGTTGTTATATAGATGGAAGTGGCATCTAAGAGCTAAAATACGTCCTTAGCTCTATAAATATGAATCATTTCGTAAGAAATGTGGATCTGCGCAAGCACCTTGATATTGGTCCAGTTTTAAGAACAAAATAAATATCAGAGATGGCAGCAGCATCTCAACTACATGGTATAATGTGAGCCTTTAACACATTGACGAGAGCCAAAAAGTTAATACATATCCGAATCATAGTCTTTCGAGCAGATAAGGTGAGTATGGCTAAATAACTCCTGATTGGGCAATCAGGTACCATAAAAATTGCTGCGGAAGAAAAGTTAAAATGAGATTGTGGTTTCCCTTGCTTAAATCCGCAACTAACTCAACTTAATAAAACGTAAATACTTCGTATTTACGTAAAATAAACTTGTTTTACTTAGTTGTTATGAATAAGGTGCAAGTTACCTTTTATTTTATTTTTTTAAACGCTAGTTAACTTAGACAGTTGTTTGATATATATTCCTCTCGCCCCATTTATATCTCTGTCTATCAACTTACCTTCCGTTTTTATTATCTTTTTAGAACCTAATTTTTCATCTATATATCCATTCCAGCTATACGTTTTACTTGTATAACTTTCGTTTATTTCTACCACATGTTTGCCATATTTCTTTCCATACCATCTTAGTAACTGTTTAAATTTGTAATGTTTTAATGATAACATATCATGTACTACTTTGCGATTTATACTTCTTTTGTTCCTATAACTCATTTTCTTTGTTTCAAATGAGGGTAAGTATATTATATCATAATTTGATACCAAGTAATAAGCCAGTTTATGATGTAAATCGTTTACTATATCCTGTCTTTTACACTCTAACTTATTCAACTCTTTTTCACAGTATACTAATCTGTCTTTTAACCATTTTGGTATTTCATCATTGTATTTTATCTCTTTTAATTTTGCTCTTAAGGATAATATAACCCTCATTTTTTTAGCTAGCGGTAATAATGATTTTAACACAAAATCCTTTCCTGATAATACAACTTCTTTTTCACTATAGCATGTAGCAAATGTTCTTACTCCCGGATCTATTGCTATACAACTTACCTGACCTTGGCTCTCGGATTTCAGCGTAATATGTTGTTGTACAGCCATAAACCAGCGACCATGATCGCAGGTTATACTAACTTCTTTTCCTGTTGCTTCTTGTGGGATACTTTCAGTAATAAATATCCTCCCTAAGCTCTTTATACATGGCATAAAGGACTTAGGGAGTCTGTCTAACGTGAAAGTTTGTATTTTTTCTTTACGTGATTTAAAACGTAGTTTAGAATAAGAATCATTAGACTTTTTATTCTTATTCTTTTTACATAGTGTTATAAATATACTTTTAGCTGATTTAACAGCTTGTTGTATAACATTAACATCATATACAGTTCCTGATTCTATGCATTCACGTTTTACCTGTTCTCTGATAAATGGTCTTATATCAACGGGTTTACCATTATTATCAAGATATTTACCCTGATTTAAATATTCAACACTAAGATTATAAGCCCGACGAAAAACGGCATTCATCTGATGATATAAGTTAACATTTTCAGGATATATTCTTATTTTCTTTACTGTTTTTACTACTATTTCTTTTTCTAGCGGCTGAACGTTTTCCATAATAGGAGTTGCAGAATGAGGCGATAAATGAAATGAGTTCGGTATTATTGAAGTCAAAGGTTTAAACTGTGTCATCAAGCAGTTCAATTTCACGGCCCGATAATTCAATAAATTTTCTGATAAGTTCGAACCCGGAACGGGCGATTCGTTCTTATGAGGTAGCCACAAGTTTGATTGGAGTTCCAGACAGCGCTGATTCCAATATGGCTTCAATTCCTTTTCGTTTAAAGTTGAAAGCACTTGCGGTGTCAACAATAACTTCAGCATGGGAATATCGTTGTTTAAGGATGTTGATTTGCGCTTCGAGTGAATTATGTTGTTTTCGTGAACTAACTCTGGCATAACAAATAATCCTCTTATCGATGTTAATAATAAATATTTATTAATAATGAAATGAATCTGGTTATTTGTCAAGATATGAAATTAAGTTTTATTTTTTATACTATTCAGAAATAGAGGATAAATTCTTCTGATTTTTCCTTATTATATGTATGAATTTTAGGTATCTATAATAATTTTATTATTCACTGTAAAAAAATATAATAAAAACTTTAATTGTTTAACGTCTAAAATTATTTTATGTATTTAACTTCTTTTTATGAGCTATAAATGATTTTTATTATTCTATATACTCATATATTTTTTACATAAAATAATCAATAAGAATAAAAAATGAAGCCTTCGATTTGAATTAACTGACCAGCCTTAGTCTGTGAAACGGCGGGTTTTACAGACTACGTTAAAAAACAGATGACATCGTAGAATGCTTCTAACTGGCAGTACCGAAATATATAAATATTTCGTTTTTATTCTGCTTCGAAAATGATAAATCCATTTTCACGACTGTCGTAATACATTAAATATTTCTGTGGGGTAAGGAAAAGTGTGTTTTACATGAAATTTTGTGAGAAGTTTCAATTGGAAAATATATATATAAGGAAGGTTTTAATGAAAAAAAGAACAGAAAGATTCTTATTATCACTCAAAGATAATAAACTATATCGATACTTTGATAAAAACTTTAACGTTATTACATGCATTAGTATCATATTTGTCATTATATGGAACATCTACTTTTATGCTTAAAACCTCCCTCAAGGGAGGTATAATATTATCAATCATTTAGAGCTATTTTAAGCTAGAAGCAGAGGACCGATTTATAGGGTTATTTTTCGTCGTAGTTGATTTGATGGTTCGAACTCTAACGAAATGTTAGAGAGTTGCTCAAGACTCTGTTCAACAGAACGTTGGAAATCAAGAGCAGCTTCTGTACGCTGTTTTATGACAAGAGCGAAGAGTTCATCAGGTGTTTTTTCTAACAACGTTTTCCTGTAGAGCATGGATTCTTGAACCTTCTCAAGGCTCTTGGATGCAATAGCCGATGCATGGCTGATAGGATTAAGTTCTTCAATAAATTTTTCGAGCAGAGATTTTTTCTTTCGGTCTAATCTAAAGAGATCAGTGTTCGCAGATTTAAACTGTTTTGCTTCTATTAAGGGTGAGCCATTGGTGCTTAATCTGCGATATTCATCTCTGTATTCAGACATCGTTGGATATTGTTTTAATGCTTTGATGGTGTTCAGATACTGAATTAAATCATCATTGTCTAATTTTACTTTTCTCATATATACCTCGATACCTTGGAATTAAAATAGTGGATATATTTATATTAAGATATATAAGGTTATAGTCAAATTAGCATAGCTATAAAAAATATTACTTTAAACAGACTTACGGACAATGGAAGAAAAAGACTTTCAGAGCTATCAAAGGTTGTTGAACAGAAGACCTCGTAAATGTCTGGGCTTAAGGCAACCTTCGGTGGTATTTGCAGAGCTAAGAAAGACAACTTAGCGCTGCGTATTATATTTTACTTTTCATTATTTTTTCGACTTCCTTTTTTTGTGATGTAGATAAATGCTTTTTAACCTCTTTCATTTTATTTTTAAAATTAAGATTATCTCTTTCATCATGCGAGGACTTTATTTTATTATATGCTTCGTCACTGAAAGGATGTAAGTCATCATCTATTTTTTCATCTAAGTAAGAAGAAAGGAAACACCTATCAAAATAATCTTTTCTAAGTGAATCGTAAACTTTACCACTATCAATAATTGTTTCATTTTCCTGTTCTTTTTTTATATCGTCTTTCATGTTATTTCCTCCATTAAAATTGCTTCAACGTTTTTATTAAATGTATTATTTGCGATAATTACCGATGCCATTAAATTAACCTTTTGATTTTAGCCGTTTTACAGTTCCATTTTCAATTCTTTTATAACAATCAGCTACTGCCTCGGCAGCCCATTTTCTTTCCTCAATAGAAAATGGATAATTACAATCTTTTGAACTTATTTTTGCTGTATTCTCAAGCTTCTCATCACTTTTTAAATTAATTGAATTTATAACATTATTGTGTTCTTCATGATAAAGGGACAGTTTTTTACTGTCAATATAAAATTCAAGATATGAATTCAACTTAAACTCTTCAATACCGAATGTTTCCTCAAGCATAGTCATGTGCTCTGCTAGGATATCAAGAATATCAGTTTTTGATAATTTTTCACGCAGTTTTATTTCGAGTGAACAGGGTAAATTTTTCATTTTTATTCTCTATATTATTTTGAGTATTAGGAAAAAATTGCTGTAAAGTAGATTTAACAACAGGATAAACCGAATATCAATTCTTTAAAAGAAGCACCACTAAAAAAGATTGGGCTTGAAGAAAAAAATCTACACGAAAACTTCGCATGTAATAATTGGCATCCTGTTATGCTTATTTTTATGCTCCTGAATCTCAGGGGCATCAAACATAATTACTGCATCATTCCCTTCAGGTGATACATACCAGCAGCCATTTTCTTTTTTATTATATGGATGTCTATTATCTGCTTTTGATATAAAACCTTTCCTTATGTTAACGCCTTCAGGCCATTCATTGATTTCTTCAATCATAAATGAAGTTTCATCTATGTGTGTATGCCTTAAAAGTTGAAATTCTTTTATCTCAGTAGAAAAAGGCATTTTTATATATGATTGATAAACATGACCATCTTCACATAACAAAAAATACTCGACACCGCACCAAGGAACTTTATGAACCCATTCATCAAGGACAGGGTTCCCACTCACATGTTCAGGCCAATCATTACTTAATTTTATTAAAATTTTCATACTCTCTCCTTTTTATTATTAATTAGCAAAATAAAATCCAATGTCAAATAAAAAGCTGAGAATAAAACCATGCTTTTCAAAAAAATACATGGTTTAAATTTTATCTTATATCCTTCGCCTGAACACAACATTATCAGAGAAAATTGCCTTACCTGCGAAAAACCCAACAGAGGCAATGATTGGTAGGCTGATAGTGGCTCCCGCCATGCCTGTAGGCATTCCTATCAGTATAGACAAACTGAAGGCTAACAATATAACAACGAAAGCATACCAGCCGAGAAAGCCCATTTTTTATTTTCCCCAAAAACAAAAAATGGGGAACAATACAAATAATATAATCAAACCTGACCATTGTTATAATAAATATTTAACAAAATATTTTTAAAATGTTATATTTGATTTATATAAATAATTGGTAGAGATGTTTTAAACAAAGATGGAAAATACATAACGGCATTTATTTACGGTTATTGAATAAATACAAATTTGCTGTAAGAGCATAAAGACGGAAAACCATTAACGTAAAATAAATAAGTTACAACCAGTTTTAGGAAATACATCAAGGAGTGCAAAGAGTCTATGTCTAAAATAGGACATCAAAAAAGTATGATTATTTATTGTTAAATAAAAACCACGCATTGTTCAAGTTATACAAACAATAACCAAATTGACAGATTATTTTTATATGTTATTAAATTAAAAAAATCAAACACCAGAGGTGAAACATGAAAAAGATAAATTACCCAATGGCAATATACGTTTTATTATCCTGCCTGACGCTTATAACTACCATAGGTACTTATTTAATATATTTCATAAATGGAAATAAAAACATTCCCATGCTATCGATGTCCTGTGGCGTAATTTTGGCTTTATGGTTAGCAATTACTATTATTTTTCTCCCCTTATTCAAAAACTATAAATTATTTCTAAAAAAGTAAATAGTAAAAGATATGATGTTCAAATCCCATAGTATGCGCTAAATGCATTGTTATTTAAATGAATATAACTGCTTCCTTCCAAGAAGCAGTTACTATTTCGATTCTTGCACGAGCGCCATCATTTCTAAAAAATAATCCCTTTAATAAAAATTTGCTTTTCATATATAATATAAATTATAATGGAATATCGTGCTAAAAATGAGGAGCAAAAATATTGAAAACAATAATGATTGATTATACCAGAGGTGATAGTTTCGGTTCAGAAAGAGTAGAAGATGAAGTTGCGGCTATTTGGGAAGATCAATCAAAAGCAGAAAAAGCTTTGAGTGATATTAACGAGCATTATTCCTACTACCTAGCTATTCATAAAAGAGGAATAACTCCAGATGAAAGAGCCTCTATTGAGGAAAGCATTAAGGGAAAAGATTGGTTTTATGATGCTAAGCAATATTATAAAGATCAGCTTGAGTTTTATACTGATTTTGAAATCATAAAAGAAGGTGAAGATCTTTATAAAAATTTAAAAAGACTAAGTGAAAACGATGATTGCGATTCGGAAAGAGGAAGTGGTTTCTGGCAAAGGAATATGTTTTTAACTCTAGATAATGGAATGAAGTTAAAAATAGACGTATTCTGGTGTGATTACTTTGCTACTCTACATAATGCTACCATTATTGATATTTAAGGATAAAAATGGGAAAAACAATAGAAATACATTATGAGTCAGGAGATAGTTTTTCTAGTGGTGAGTGTAAAACCAAAATTCCTCTTGTTTTTAATAATAAAGGTGCGTTAATAAATGCCCTATATGCTATTTTCGAGCATAATGAATATTATAAAAAAATAAACTCTCACAATGTTCATCCAACAGAAAAAGATCGTCTTTATAATGAAATGAAGAGTAAGAAATGGTTTTATTCTAGCTTGAATGAAATTAACTCGTTAGATAAAGACATTAGGGAAAAACTTTTTAAAGATGATGGGTGTAGAAAAGAAATAGAAAATATTCAAAATGGTAATATAACATGGAGAGAGGATACTTATTGGGAATATTACATCTATATTTATGATGATAATAATGATAAAATAAAAGTGAGTGTTTTTTGGTGTGGGTATTTTGAAAATTTTTATGATGCTAAAATTGTAAATGATTAGACCTTCGAAAGAAGGTCTAATAGCTTTATTTACTTGCGAAATCTTTGATAAATTCAGGAGTAAGTTCACCCGAAACTTTAAGTATTTCTCCTTTAGAAGACGCTTTAAATACTAATGGAACACTATTTCCACCAATACTTTCAAAAATGCTATTATTAGTTCTAATCTTCTCTAAACCTGCTGGATTAATAACAGAACTAACAGCAATACCTGTTCCACCCTCACTCATACTTTTTTCATGTTCTGCCATTGTTTGTCTTGAGTTTCCAGAAGAAAGAATTGTAGCGCCTTGAGGTAAACTTTTATCATTTATAAATGCAACAGGTATCCAAACAATACTTACATCTTTAACTAAATCATTTTGAGCATTTTGCCATAACTTGTTACAATGAGGGCATTGAGGATCAAAGAATACATATAAATATGCACCTTCTTCTCTTAATCTTGGGCCAGTAATAAATGACGATGTTTTTTGTTGTAATTCTGCAAGACTACTTAAAGCAGTTTGTTTTTTTACAGATTTACTTGAATCTGATGATAATGTTTTTTGTACCTGTATGGGATCTCTTGATGATGCATTATCATCACAAGCAACCATAGTAAAAGAAGCTCCAATAATAAGTGAAGCTAATAATGTTTTTCGATTAAGCATATTTTTTCCTTTTTTAAATTAAAATAATGTAGTTTAAATGTTTAATGTTATGATTCTATATGATATAATTGGAAAGTATATAATAAAATATTTTAAAAGGAAAATTTAAATGAAAAATAACACTTTTTATGTAACTGTTGGAATACAGGGTTCAGGAAAATCAACTTTTTTAAGAGAAAATGGATTAGACAGAATAGCTGTCAGTCCTGATAGCTTGAGAGAAATATTTTTCCCTCCAACATTAGAAAGAGATGGTGAACTAAGTATCAATAATGAAATGAATGATGTTATTTTTGGTATTTTATTCCATCAAATAATTCCATCTAGACTACAAACAGGAGCACCACTTATTTTAGATGCTACTTCTTTGAGAAGGTCTGATTTAACAGAATATAAAGAGATAGCAGATAAATATGGTTATAATTTAGAAATCATCGATTTTGGTCTTGAGGATAATATCGATTTTTACATAAAAAGAAATGAAGGAAGAACACCATATAAACAAGTTTATCGTAGTAGTTTAGAGGCTGCGTATGAGGCACGTTCTAATCTTGATATGTCAGGTTTTACTGTAAGAACACCAGAGGAAGTGAAAGTACATTTTGCTAAAACTGCTGATGATCTTTTACAAGATGTTAGTCATTATGAAAGAATCTATTTTATTGGAGATATTCAAGGTTGTTATTCAGCATTGGATAAATTTAATAATAATCATGAAAAAGATAATGCCTTATATGTTTTTATAGGAGATTATCTTGATAGAGGTATTGAAAATGGTGAAGTTCTTAAGTTTGTAGAAGAAAATATAGGAAAGGAAAACTTCATTTTCTTAAAGGGAAATCATGAAGAAAACTTATATAGATATTTTATGGGAATGGAACTAAAAGATAAAGGTTTTGTTGAAAAAACTTTACCACAATTACTTGATGCTGGTTTTACAAAAGAATCAATAAAAGAGATTTACAACCAATTTGAAGAAATTATATACTTAAAATACGGAAAAGCTAAAATCTTAGTAAATCATGGTGGAATAGGATCAGTTCCGAAAGAACCAATGTTTTTATCAAAAAATATAAACAACTATGGATTTGGTGCGTATGATTATGATGTTGATGCTTTATTCTCAGAAAATGAAAAAGGAAAGCAATGGGTTCAAGTTCATGGACATAGAAATTCAAAAGGATTAGATATAATCGCTTCTGATAAAAGTTTTAATTTAGAAGGTGAGGTAGAATTCGGAGAAAAGTTAAGAATTTTATCTTGGGAAAATATTAATGGTGTTATGAAGTTTAAGGATTATAGTGTGACAAATACAGTCTTTGATAGAGATTTAAAAAAACCAAATGAAATAGAGCTTGAGTTTAAAAAGGCTCCAGATACTACTTTAAATCCAATTGCTTATACAGGAACGACAAGTCTTGATTTGTTAGAACATTTAAGAAGCAATCCTTTGATTGTAGAAACACCATCAGAAGAGTATCCACATATAAGTGCTTTTAACTTTACAAGAACAGCATTCCAAGATTCAGAGAACTCATTCTTACAAGAAATAGTTTCTCAAGCTCGTGGTCTTTTTATTAACAATCATACAGGTGAAATAGTTTCTCGTGGTTATGAGAAGTTTTTCAATGTTGGAGAAGTTCCTCAATCAACTTTAGAATATGTAAGAGAAAACTTTGTATTCCCTATAGTTGGATATAAAAAAGAAAATGGTTTCTTTGGAACTATAGGATATGATTCTGAAACAGATTCATTAATTATTACTTCTAAATCTCGTATTGAAGGTGAGTTTCCTGAATATTTCAGAAAAATAGTTGAAGATCAGTTTAGTGAAAAAGAGCTTAAAATTTTCAAAAGAACTGCAGAACAATATGGTGTAAACTTTATATTTGAAGTAAATGATCCTGTAAACGATCCTCACATTGTTGAATATGATAAAGCACACGTTGTTTTATTAGGAATAGTAAAAAGAGATATAAAATTCAGTGATGTGCCGTATGAAATAATGACTAAGTTTGTAGAGCAATTTGAAAACTTACCATTAAAAGAGCGTATGATAGTTTCAAAAACATCTAAAGATTTCGAAGGTTTCTATAAGGCGATATCTTCTGGTAGAAAAATGATAGAATTTGAAGGTTTTGTATTTGAAGATGCTAATATGAATAAAATAAAGGTGAAGTCTCCTTATTATAGTTCATGGAAGTTTATGAGGGGGTCAAAAGACTTCTTCGCTGGAAATATGGACAAATTTATAAAACAAAATTACTTAAATAGAAAAAATGCTATTGTAGATACTTTTGAAAAAGGTGTGGATTTTATATTAGGTTATAATGAACACAAGCAAAAAATAATGAATACATCTCATTCAAAAATAGATAGTTATGAGTTTATAAGCGTAAATATTAAACCAATATTACACAATTTCTTAGATTGGATAGTTGAACAACCAAGAGAAGTTCAAAAGAAAAGCATTATTTCTTTGAGAAAAGACTTTTTATCTGTTTATAATGGGAATGAAGACAATTTTAAAGTAACTAAACGTTCAGTATTAAATGATTTAAATAATTTCGATTTCATCACAGATGAAATAAAAGAAGAAATTAAACCATTTATAAAATGGCTGGATGTAAGATACGCCGATAGAGGTTATAAACCAGCAAAAATAATGATGAAAGTCTATAATAGTGATAATGGAATTGATAGTGATTTATCAGAACTTGAGAAAAATGCTTATATAGAATTTAATCAAGAAAATAGTGAGTCAAGTAAAAAGCGTAATAAAATGCGTTAACAATAAAAGGGAGCTACGCTCCCTTTTTTCTTGACTCATTAAATAGTAAATCTATGAATAATTTGATTGCTACTTCCTCTCCAATGTAATGATAAATCTTTCAACTCTTGAACAAACTTGCCATCAATCATAACATCTAAATAGGAAACAACTTCTTTTTGAGCTTCGTTAAGTTCTGATATTTTATATCCCGTCCAAAGCCATATATCTTTTCCGGGACATTCGTTTTTGACTCTTTTAACTAGCTTTAAAATATGAGGAACGTTATTAGGGTGTAAAGGATCTCCCCCTGAGAGGGAGAGACCTTGCCTTTTAATTTCAGTATCATTCAAATCTTCAATAATCTTATCTTCAAGTTCTTGAGTAAATGGAATACCAGAATCAAGTTTCCATGTTGATTGATTATAGCATCCTCTACACTGATGAATACAGCCCGATACAAATAACGTACACCTTGTTCCTGTTCCATTTACGACATCTACAGGATAATACTTATGGTAATTCATTTTATGCCTCTTATAAGTGTTTAACTCTACGTATAACTTCTTCTTGTTTACCTTTATTAAATGGTCTTGTATCTGGACTACCTAAATATCCACAAACACGTCTAATAACAGATAATGTTCCTTCTTCATGGTTTCCACATTGAGGACAAGAGAAGCCTTTACTTGTACAATCAAACTCACCAGTATAACCACATTTATAACATTCATCTATCGGAGTGTTTGTGCCATAATAAGGAACACGAGAATAACTATAATCCCATACATCCTCTAATGCTTTTTTGTTTTTTTCAAGATTAGGGAATTCTCCATAACATATAAAACCACCATTAGCTAAAGAAGGATAAGGCATTTCAAATTTTATTTTTTCATAAGGATTTACTTTTTTCTGAACATCTAAATGGAAACTGTTTGTATAATAACCTTTATCAGTTACACCTTTTACTTCACCAAAGTTTTTCTTATCTAAAGAACAGAATCTATCACAAAGATTTTCACTTGGAGTACTATATAAGCTAAAACCATATCCTGTTTCATTTTTCCATTCTTCAACAGCATCTCTTAATCTACGGACTATTTCAACACCAAATTCTTTTTTGACTTCATCATCAAACATATGAACTTCATCATTGAAAACAGCATTAATAGTTTCATATATTCCAATATAACCTAAAGATATAGATGCTCTACCATTTTTAAAGATTTCTATTACATTATCTTCTGGTTTCAATCTTACACCTAAAGCACCTTCTGTATAAAGAATCGGAGCGACTTTAGCTTTTACAGTAGAAAGTCTTTCAATACGTGTTAATAATGCTTTTTTAGCTATATCTAATCTTTCATTGAAGATAGTCCAAAATTTATCAATATCTCCTTTAGATTCAATACCTATTCTTGGAAGATTAAGGCTAACAACACCTAAGTTATTTCTACCATCATGAACTTCTTCACCATTTTCATCAACATATACGCCTAAGAAACTTCTACATCCCATAGGAGTTTTGAAAGATCCTGTAACCTTAACAACTTGATCATAATTAAGAATATCTGGATACATACGTTTAGTAGCACATTCTAAAGCTATCTGTTTAACATCATAATTAGGATCTTCTGGTCTACTATTCACTCCTTCTCTTATTGCGAAAACTAATTTAGGGAAGATAGCTGTTTTTTTATTTCTACCAAGTCCAGCAATCCTATTTTTAAGGATAGATTCTTGAATTAACTTGGCTTCTTTACTTGTTCCTAATCCAAATCCAAAAGTAACAAATGGAGTTTGACCATTAGATGTATGAAGCGTGTTAATTTCATATTCAAGACCTTGGAAAGCATCATAACACTCTTTATGAGTTAATGATTCAGCGTATTCTTCTTTATTGGGAATATTCCATTTTTCTGCTGTTTTTAAATGTTTCTTGTACGAACAAATAACATATGGAGCTAAAATTTCATCGATTCTATTAATTGTTGTTCCACCATAAGTATGGCTTGCAACCTGAGCAATGATTTGAGCTGTTAAAGCTGTTGCTGTACTAATAGATTTAGGTGTTTCAATGTCAGCATTACCCATTTTAAATCCATTAGTTAACATTCCCTTTAAATCAACTATCATACAGTTAAACATAGGGAAGAATGGAGCATAATCTAAATCATGGTAATGGATTTCTCCTGATTCATGTGCTGCTACAACATCTTTCGGTAGTATATGATTCTTGGCATAGTGCTTAGAAATAATACCAGCCAAAAGATCTCTTTGTGTAGGGATTACTTTACTATCTTTATTAGCATTCTCATTTAGTATAGATAAATCACTTTGTTCTATTAAACCTTTTATATCACTATTAAGTTTACTATTTTTTTCTCTAGCTATATCTCTGTCATGTCTGTATTCTATATAAGAACGAGCAATATCAGGATATTTACTTTTCATTAAATATTCTTCAACTTTCTTTTGAATATCATTAATAGATATTAATTCGTGATCTTTAAAAGCCTCATCTACTTGATTTGCTATTTGCTCAGCAAAGTCTTTTTCGGCAATATCAAATCCTTTCATGGATTTCTTTACTGCATTTATAATTTTAGAGATATCATATTCAACATTTCTATTATCTCTTTTTACAATATATTTACTCATTTATAACCTCTTATTTTCAATTAAACACTAAATATTGTTTGTTTTATTATTATAACACACTATATATAGTTTTCCAGATGCTTATTTATAGAATAATTGACTAAAATCAATTTATTTTTAAATTTTAAAAAGAAAAGAAAAATATTGCTTTTCATTAAAAAATATCATAATCTATGGAAAGAAGGGGTATGTGGCTTAACTGTTCCTTTGTTCCGCCTATGTTATAGGTGAGTCCATGACTTTAAAGAATACACATCCTGCTTAATATTCATATTAAGTGGCTGATAAAAAGTGACGACAGAAAATCGCGGATGCTGTCAGACTGTGAAAACAGAACAATGAAGAAGAAGGTATTTACCTGTGAAGAACAATATTTATTCTCGTTAAATTGAGAAAAATAGTAAATATTTTGCGTACTTCCACTTTTTAGTAAAAAAGGAGCCTCGGCTCCTTTTTTATTTAATAACAATAAAAAAAATAAAAAAGAGGTAGTTATGATACGCGATATAGAAAATGAGGATGATTTTATTCGAGAAACAGAAAGATTTATTTCGAAATTTGAGATGTCTTTCATAAGCAATACACCTCCTTATTCAACCCCTTTTTCCAATTTAAAAGAATACCTTCATCAATCTATGGGATATAGTTATTATTCTTATCCTTATTTAAATATAAGTTATTTATATGAATTATTAAAATCTATTCAATATGCATATATTAATGTAGATAAAGGAAACGATTTCTTACATTCTTCATTATATAATCATCTAGCAGTATTACTAAAAACAGATTTATTCTCCCTAGAGAATGAGGAAGAAGAAGAAGAAAATGATGATGATGATGGAGAAGATGATGAAGATTAAAAACAAATAAAAAAGGCTACTCTGTAGCCTTTTTATTATATTTAACCAAAATGTGATTCAATAAGCCAAAGCATTTTATCAAGCTCTCTTGATGCGGCTGTAAATATATCTGCTGTATCTTCATCCTCAACCTCTGAAATAGCTTTTCTTAAACGATTAGCGACGACAGCGTAACGTTCGGATAAAGCTTTAAGATGATCTTCTACAGATCTAATATTAATAGGATATGCCTTAACAGTAGAATCATTAACTACAGCTTGAGATGTTCCTACAGCGATTCCGCCTAATTGTACAGACCTTTCAGCTATAATATCTTCATGTTCATTAATAGTATCTCTAAATCCATCTAGCATTTCATGAACAGCAATAAAGTTTGGACCTTTCATATTCCAATGAGCTTGTTTTGTGATTAACGCTAAATCAATAAAATCAATGACAAAAGAATTCAATAAAGAAACAGCTTTTTGCTTTATAACATCAGGTGTATCATTTAGTGTAAATCCTAATGTATTTTCTCTAATACTTGCTATTTTAGTACTCATAAAAACCTCCTTATAAAATAATAAATAAAGATTACTCTATTTTATGTTATTTAACAATATGACATATTCTATAAAATCAATAGGTAAGTCTTATTGCAAATAAAAAGAAGGCCGGAGCCTTCTTTTTAAGAAATGATTTTATTAATAAATTTCTGTTGGTATTTTTTCAATTACTTCTTCTTCTGATAATGGGTAAAATAAACATTGATTATGAATAAGGTGCCATTCTTTAGCTTTTTCGTAATGAAGCCCTCCTTTTACATAATCCATAACAAAAACAACCTCATGTTGGAATGCCGACATTACTAAATCCATATGATCTTTAAAATAATCTAACTGATTACTATATCCTTCTGCTGATGCCCACATAGTAATATCATAGCTTTTTGCTTTAACGTAACTAACGTCATTATCTGTATCAGTAAATAAGAAAGTATCAAACCAACAAACTTCATTAGTATCTCTATTGATATAAGCCTTACCAATATTGTAATATCCACTAATACTTGCTTGAGTTTCATGAATAGAGCGAAGAACTCTAGGTTCAACTTTATATTTAAGATCAAAAGCTAGAAGACCTTTTGAATTAATGTTGAATATTTCTTCTATATTACTATTTGTTTTGTCGCTTAAAGTCATTGAGTTACTCCTATTTATAATTTTTTTATTATATTAGAAGTCTATGTATTAATCAATTAAAAAAAGATGAAAATAAATTTGCAAAAGTATTTTTCTCTGTGCTATTCTTTTAATACAACGAAACAACAAGTAGTTTTTAGATTTAAGATTAGTTGTTCGAACGTTCTGGAGTTGCGATTGTGAAACTGACGAGCCGATCGGTTGCGATGATAGAGTAAGTAGATACTCAGAATGAAAAATTCAGTGCACGGGGTTGAGTAAGGACGGGGAAAACGACGGATAAGTGAAGGAGTTTAAAATGATATCGTCTCCTTAACGACTATTCTTTAATGTAAGAATTACAATAACTATAAAGCAGTAAACTTTTAAGCAAGGCTAGTCCTTGCTTTTTTTATTTCTCTTTTCTAAAAGAATTAAATAAAGTGTTTGAGGTTATTAAATATTCGTGATATATATGTTATATTATTGTGTTTTAGGAGGTCATGTCAGTAACCCCGCCCTGTCGAACGAGGCTAGAGAATGAAAACAGGTTTATCGTTTTCGATAAAGAAAAACTCCAAAGTTTTCCTGAACAAGTCTCCGACTTGGATTAACTGACCAGCCTTAGTCTGTAAAACGCCGAGTTTTACAGACTACGTTAAAAAACAGATGACACCATAGGATGCTTCTCCAGTCTTATGCACTGTCGTAATACATTAA
>PPYF01208758.1_pt1 | contig 29094 bp, 27 predicted proteins | sample 1559871 | NCBI WGS metagenome assembly PPYF01 (sample SAMN08240021, study PRJNA423297) | Human gut metagenome, whole genome shotgun sequencing project.
GTAATTCCACTGCTTTTTAATAAAAATAAAACTGCGCCACAGCCTTGGCAGGCCATCGCGCAGCGATTTTGTTCAATCGTAATTAATGTATCTATACTCAGGAACCGAATTACGGGACATATAAGAACGTTGTTCTTCTCTGGATTTAGGCAATCGTTTACGCATTACGTCTAATACCGTTTTTCTTCTATTCAGCTGTGCCATCTTAATAAGAATGCTATCTATACTCATTGTTACATCCCCTACTAGAACCTTTGCGTTTGCATTAGTTACATTAAGTTCATGCTTTATAATAGCAATCTTCTCATCTAGCGCAGCAATTGTCGTTGCGACCTCGACATAATCATAATCAGGAACAACTGGCTCCTCATTAATTGCCGCAACATATGTGCAGGCCTCTTCCTCCTTGTTCAGCCAGAAAGCCTTATCCTCTTCCAAACTCTTAAGCATTTTATTTGCATATGCTGATGTCATTGTTTGCATATCTTTTCTCCTCTCTACTTTTCCTGATTTCTCCTGTTCTGATATCAGCATAAAGCCTTCCGCTAAGTTTGTCATTGTACTAACAGTTTAAAGGAAAATCCCCATAAACGAACAATATCCCCGTCAATGACGAGGATATCTTCTATGCTGGTGTGCAGTAATCTGCTTAAGATTACAAAATTGTCTAAGCTCGGTAATGATCTACCTGAAATCCATTTGTAGACTGCTTGTGGATTTTCAAATCCCATAGCATTCTGCACGTCTTTCACGGTATAACCATTTTCCACGAGCAGTTTCTTAATCTGTCTTCCTGTTTCTTTTTGCAGGACCTGCAAATACATTGGTTCCATCTCTTTGTACCTCCGTAATTTTCTTCCATCCCGAATCACAAGTTTACCTGTAGATGATTAGTATAACGGATTCTATTACTAATTGCATTAAACTTTTGGTTTAAGATTTACTAATAACTCAATCCCACAGGTCATAGAAATATTGTTTAAGCATATCTATAGCTTCATCCTTACACTTTCTTCTATATTCTTCCAAACGCTTTTCTTCTTCGCGATATTTATCGGAAATCTCTTTATACTCAGGCAACTCATACTAACGCCATCCAACCATCGATAAACACTCTGCACACATCCAAACCCTAAATATTCTTGAATATCTTTTGGTTTTACTCCTCTCATATCCATAATTCTTCGAAGATTAACACCTGTTTCTTTTTTATTAATTGTTGGAAACATACTATCGCCTCCTAGCACTAAATTCTTGTTCTACTCAGTTCTTACACATACTTTCTTCCCCGAAAAAGCAATTCCAAACTTCAAGATTTCCGTAATTCCATCCTCTTTCATTTCAGAATCGTATCGCAACTCACCAATTTGCTTTAATGCTTCATTAGACCATTTTTCAAGCTCAACATCGCTTAATTTTTCTTTCCACTTTAATTCCAAAATAATACCAGGATACCTTTTTTCTCTTGGAATTAAAGAAACATCAAATCTGCCATCTCCAGATTCTCGGTTCGATTTAATCTTATACTGATTATCCATTAATGCTATTAATCCTAGCATCAAACCATGATAAAATCCTTCAGCTCCACCATCGAAGAAGCTAATTGATTTATCCATATATTCCCCAATAGCGCTCTGCAACTTCTTGTAATCATTGGCATAAAGACTTTCTGCAATCTTATTTGCTGTAGTCCTTGTAATTGCTCCAGTTTGCAAGAAATGTGACAAGATTTCACTCTTATATACAGCTGCAATCTCTCTATTTGGAATTGATACTTCACATAAATATGAACCATCTGCTTGCAGTTCCTTTTTAGGAGTTTTCAAATAGCCAGCAACCAACAATAAGCTATAAATATTTGCTGGATCCTCCGCAAGCGATCTATACACCACATTTTGATCAATTCTTGCAACTACTCTTTCTCCTTGCAAAAGGTCATATAATCTTTCTGTAATATCATCTGTAGCCACTCTTAGTACATCATCAAGGATTTCATTTTTTCCTGTATTTACCCAATATGCTTGAGGAAGGCATCCCTTGGAAATATAGTTGATTACAGACCATGGATTATATATTTCTTCGCTACCAAACAAATATCCATCGTACCAGTCTTTAAGTTCCTCCTCTTTATCTGATACTCCATAGTAACTGAGCATTGCTTTCACTTCAGATTCTGTAAATCCAAAAAAGCTATCGTATTCTTCATCCATTACGGAGTTCACTGTTAAATTATTTAGACCACTAAAGATACTTTCCTGAGCAATACGCAAAATTCCTGTTAGGAAACCATAGGATAAATTCTTATTATCCTTAAATGCTCCTGAAAAGAAATTTCTCATGAATCCAATAATTTCATAGTAGAAATCCTTAGAGTATCCCTCTTGAATCGGAGTATCATATTCATCAATAATGATTACTGGAGCCTTATCATAATGTGAAGCAAGCATTTTAGATAGTCTTTCTAGCGAAGAAGTAAGCTCCACTTCATTAGCTGTAGCGCTAATAATCTTTGTAAAATACTCCTTCTCATATTGTGAGAGCTTATCACTATTTAGTAGCTCTTGATGTCTTCCATACTCTTCTTGAAGTAGTCCCCTTATTTTATCTATTGTTGCGTCCCAAGTATCAAATTTAACATCCTTAAAAGTTAAGAATATGACTGGATATTTTCCTTGATGTGAACGATACTCTTCTCCACATTGCCAAATATTTTTATCGACAAAATACTTACTAGTATTCTTATCTGATATTTCAAAGAACACTCTGAGCATATCCATATTCAAGGTCTTTCCGAATCTCCTTGGTCTTGTAAACAAAGATACCAATGGCTTTTGATCCAAGAATTCTTTGATTAATAACGTCTTGTCGACATAGTAATATTCTTCCTGCGCACGAACATAGTCAGAGATGCCGATTGGTAATGATTTAACTTCTGCTTTCGCAACCATATTTTTCTTGATGTATTTTCCATTAGACACTCTTCCATCCATTGGCTTTGGAGAGTCGTCTGGAATTAACCAAGATCCTTTTTCTTTTATTGCACCCTGTATTCTTCCTTTTTTGCACATATCATTTACGGAACGTGGAGAAACATTCCACTCTAAAGCCTTTTCTTTACAAGTTTTCATATATATATCAGCTCCTGTCATTCGCAATATTATTCCTCATCTTACGCAAATTATACCTCAGTAAAACGCAAAAAGTCAAATCAATTCGATATTTTGCGTTTAATTATTGCGTTTGCTTAATGTTTTGCGTCTTGTATTTTCGGCACTTTTATTTTGGTTTTTTCAGTCCACAAACTTGTTTGTAGCATATTACTCAGACAAGTTTAACTCCACTGAAAAAGGACCAGCCCAGCTGATCCTCTCCCTCTATCACATCCCCATTGTAATTTATTCTTATATTCTGCTATTTTTATTATGCAGCCAAAAGTACGGTTTCTGGGCAAATTATAGCATATTGTTGCAAGTCTATTCTTACAATTCCATCAGAAAATGTTCATGCAGCGCACGTTTAACCTGATCGAAATTACCTCGCTCCGGACATTGGATGGAAACAACCAATCCCTTCTCTGGGAGAATCGTTGTAATCTGTCCGAATGCGCCATCAGCACGATAGGATCCTGGATATGGACTGATCCAGAACTGATAGCCATATCCTACATGCCAGAGATCTGCAGATGGCTCGAAGGTAAATTTCGGGGTGGACACCTCCTGCACCCAGTCCCTGCTGACAATCTGCTCGCCCTTCCAGTTACCCTCAGCCAGATAGAGCTGTCCCAGTTTCATCATCTCGGTACAAGTCAGATACATACCTCCGCCGCCATTCGGATGTCCCTGTGGATCATGCTCCCAGAGCGGCCATCCCATATCAAGGGGCTGGAATACCTTCTCATACAGATACTCTCCCATCCGCTTGCCAACGGCCCGTTCTACCATATGAGCAGCCAGAATACTGTCGGCAGAGGAATAGCAGAATGCACTGCCTGGCTCCACAGGAACCGGCTGCGCCATCATATATTTCTCATAATCCGGTGCGCCGACGCCCGGACGTCTGTCCTCATTCATCAGAAGTGCCTTACCAAAGCCACTGGACATGCAGAGCAGATGTTTCAACTGAATCTTCTCCAGATTTGGATCCGGATTTGAAGGAAGTTTATCTTTAAACACTTCCGCCACATGATCTTCCAGGCTTAGTTTTCCCTCTTCTATTGCGAGTCCAACTGCTGTTACCGTAAAACTCTTGGTATGTGAATAAATATTTCTCGGTGCATTTGCTGCGTAGTGCATCTCACAGAGTACCTTGTTCTCATCTCCGACACTGATAGCTTCCAGCGGCAGATTGTGGCTGCTGGCATAACGATGAAATTCCAAAAACTTCTTTTCCAGTAACATAATACCTCTATCCTTTCCGGCAAATCTCTGATGTCAGTCCGATATAACCGATGCGACGTGTCGCAAGGTTAAAACCAATCTATCTGACATCTCCAATCTGGTTCTATTATCTCATACACATCTCTGCATCTGTCGGCAGTGGCATCAGCGGTGCGGACGGCAGGGTCTGATACCAATAAGCAACACTGGTGTAATCATCGTAACGCGGTCCGGTCCAGCCCATGTTGTCGAGTGTCATACGAAACTTATTCTCAAAACGGATCGGGTCTGCAATATGGAAATGATACAGCAGGAATCTCTGCTGTCCGTTATAGAATTCCCGGTTGTCTCCATAGATTGCATACATGCCGGTATATAAGCCGCTGAAGGTCTGATAGCTCTTGATGATGATGTCATTTCCAAATCCATAGGAACCGCCGAAGTAGTCTTCAGTTCCGGTATAGTGGATAGACGGATACGGATCATCGTCCAGATACATGCGGGCTTCGCCTTCTACCCAACATGTATTGTTGCCATTCATACCAGTTGCCAGAGTCACACCAACAAATTGTCCCCTGCCTTCGATTCCGTCAACGATTGTATAGGTACGACCCTTCTGAACCGGGTGCTCTTGGCGATAGGTGGCATGGAAATAACCAGCCTCCGCCGGAATCTCCTGATAAGCTCCGGTGATAATATAAAAGAGCTCTTCATCCTTGTCACCACGGTTTTCCATCGTGATCCGAGCTCTCTTATGGAACGGCATCTCAAAATAGCTGTTATAGCCGCGACCAGGAGCTACCAGCATCATGGCAGAATTCAACACCGGATATTTGCCATCCCTGTCCACGAAATTTTCATCATAGGCACATCCGAAGAATGCAGAGAGCGGAGCTTCCACAGACGGATATTCCTGATCATCCCAATACATACGGATGATAAAATGGTGCCCAACATATCCGGTGAACCACATATGCTGGATTACACCCGGTCCTGCAGCATCTACCAGAGTTACGGTTTCCCCTGCAGGAATCGTCACGGTTGGACGAAGCTTGGTGCAGTCACCGCCCTGGGAACCACCTGCGCGTACACCGGTTGGATTCTCTGCGGAAAATGCAAACGTTTTAGAGTTCTGGATCATACAATAGTTGTTCATATTCTTCTCCTCTCTGATCAAACCTTGATCATCTGAAATTATTGCTTACTACGCTATCGCGTTTCTCTATTCACTATAAATTCACTATAACATTTATCTCCCATGAAGTGACGGAATTACAGAATCATTCCGTCTGCGCCTTCTCATTTTCTTCCCGGATAATCTCCTTTATTCAAGCGCTTAAACTGATTATACCATAAATCTATGAACACTGTAAAGAAAATTGATACAGAGTTTTTCAAAATCGGTCCATCTGCTACTGGGTAGCCACCTGCCTACAACTTGTATTGCTATTTCCTATCGTTCCGAAAAATGCAACCATTGCCTAAATTGTATAGTTCTTCTTTTTGATTATACTCAATTGCAATTCAAAATGATTTCGATTTGTTTTTATAAAGCCCTCTTTTTGTAACTTTGATATCTCTGTAGACATTGCTGCACGATCAATACAAAGATAATCTGCTAGCTGCTGCCTATCAAAAGGAATATCAAAAGATAACGACGAATGTCTGATAGATTCTGCCGACAGATATGATAATAGTTTATCTCTCGTCGTTCGCTTCCCAACATGTGTGATCTTATCGTTCAGAATCAGTATCTTATTTGCCAGGACACTGACCAGATTACGGATCAGCTTCTGATGATGCTCACATGCAGTTGGACAGGTAATCAGAAGTCTTTTTACATTTAAGAGAATAATCTCACAATCCTCATTTGCTACCACACTGATATTTAAGACAGCTCTCTGGCTTGCTGCATACGGCTCACCAAAAAAATCTCCTGTGTGACATTTTGACAAAATATTCCGATGTCCCCAGATGTCTTCTTGAATAATGAGGACGCAGCCTGACACCACAAGCCCCATTACTTCGGTAATATCACCTGCTCTGAAAATATAAGAATCTCGCTTTTTAGAAATTGTTGTTGCGTTTACACAATGCAATATGGATAATATCTCGTTATCAGTTAGACCTTTAAAAAATGGACTGTTTCTTAGGATTGATAAATATTTTTGCAAAATAGTTCCTCCCTGTTGGAAATCAAACATACTAGTTGCATTTATAATACTATAATTCTAGCATAAACAAACGCTAAATACTATCGACGGAGGTTAAAAATGATAAGAAAGATTATAAAGATTGATAAAGAAAAATGTAACGGCTGTGGTGCCTGTGCATCTGCCTGCCACGAAGGCGCCATTGATATCATTGACGGAAAAGCAGAATTGGTGAGAGAACATTTCTGCGACGGACTGGGAGATTGTCTCCCTGAATGCCCTACCGGAGCCATCTCATTTGAGGAGAGAGACGCACCTGCATATGATGAAGAAGCCGTAAAAGAAGCACAGAAAAAAATAGCTGCCAAAAACCGGGCAATATCCTCTCACTCCGGCTGTCCTGGATCTAAAATCATGCAGATCAGACGAACTGAAACATCTGAGCCTGTAAAAGCCAGTTCAACCGCAGATTCAGGATCAAAGCTTCAAAACTGGCCGGTACAGATTAAACTGGCTCCTGTTAATGCACCATATTTTAACGGCTCAAAGCTTTTAATCGCAGCTGATTGTACTGCTTACGCTTATGCCGCCTTTCATCAGGATTTTATTCGAAACAAGGTAACTTTAATTGGTTGTCCTAAATTAGATCAGGTGGATTATAGTGAAAAACTGACTGCTATTATTCAAAATAACAACATTCAAAGTGTAACTATTGTCCGAATGGAAGTTCCTTGCTGTGGCGGCCTGGAGATTGCGGCCAAAAAAGCTCTTCAAGCTAGTGGAAAATTCATACCATGGCAAGTTGTAACAATAAGTATTGATGGAAAAATCATGGAGTAAAGTCAGCAACCACCAGTTCAACTGGTGGTTTGCTATAGCCCCTCTATTAAGCCTCCCTGCACTTCTCATATGCAAAAAGTGCTGCACCAAGCGCTCCGCAAAGCTGTGCCTCATCGCAAATATACAGCTTTGCGCCGAGCTTTTCTTCAAGTGCATTTGTGATGCCTTTGTTCTTTGCCACTCCGCCGGTCATCATATACTCTCCCGGATTGTCCTGCCCAAGCCTTGCTGCAAGTGCGCCTACCTTTGAAGCTACAGACATGTTTAGTCCGTGGATAATATCAGAAACAGCCTTGTTCTGTGCCACCAGCGATACTACCTCAGACTCTGCAAAAACTGTACACATGCTTGAAATCACAATGTTTTCCTTCCACTCAAGTCCCATGGTGCTCATCTCCTCAAGTGAAAGTCCGAGTGTCCTTGCCATCATCTCCAGAAAACGTCCGGTTCCTGCCGCACATTTATCGTTCATCAGGAAATTCTTCACAGCACCATTTTCATCTATACTGATTGCCTTTATATCCTGTCCACCTATGTCAATAACTGTGCGCACGTTGGGGTTCAGATAATGCGCGCCCTTTGCATGGCAGGTAATCTCTGTGATGCTGTCATCACCGCTGTTGATGTATGCACGACCATATCCTGTTGTTACAATCCTTACAATATCATCCTTTGATATACCGGCCTTTTCGACAGCCTTCTCCAGACTCTTTTCGGCGCTCATCATAGCGCCGCCACCTGTCGGAATAATCATTGTCGATTTAATTTTTCCGTCCTGATCCAGTATCACCACATCTGTGCTTGTTGAGCCGCTGTCAATTCCTGCTACATAGTAGACTCCTGATTCCATCCTTCTTCTTGCCTCCTCGCTTATGCCTTTTGTAGGGTCCATGTCATCTGAGCCCTCTATTGTCTCTGCAAATGCCTGTATTCTTGTCAGAAGCTGCCCGGCACTCTGGCTTGTAAAATCCGTCTCAAGCTTTAAAAGAGGCACCTTAATATTATTCTTTATGCTTGCATACTCAAAACCATAGTAATCGCAGAACTTTATCGTGTGATATATGATGCCCTTAAGACTTGGGTCTAAAAAGAGCTGGTTTCTTCTTGTATTATTGTTCATTCTGGCACATGGCATCTGTCCGAGCAGACTCTCTGCATATGCTACAAAGAGAGTCTCATCATCCATATTTCTAAGATCATTCTGTAAAATAATGAGATTTCTGCCGGATGTGCATGTCATATTTTCTACATCCATCTGCATATTTTCACGTATTGTCTTCTCAAGAATACTGCTCACATGCACACCCATAAGACCTATGTATGGCTTGCGCTCAGATTCAGGTTTTGCAAATGACTTTATAAAAAGCTCCCTGTCGAATGTCCTGTGCGAATATCTCTCATACGCTTTCTTCAAACGAAGAATTGACTGTGCAAATTTAATGTTCTCACACTCGTTATCCTCATGAGGCAGATCAAGCATATACAGGAATTTGCATTTCTTTGTATTCTCTATGATATCATAGACTCTGCGCATTGAATCACAGCAGTTCACGAGCACAAGCTCCTCTACCTTGCCTTCGAGCACAGCCTGTATGACTGATTTGCCGAATCCGCAGAGATTCGCATGAGCTATCTTATCTGATTTATCGAAATTCTCCGGCATCTCCTCAAGCACAGCACATTCCTGTCCAAAGCCCTTAAACAGCTCTACCGGAGCATATTTACAAACATAATTTATCATCTGTTTTCCACTTTCTGAAATTGATTTATAGTAAATATCCACACACCGCACGCAATAACCGGTGTATTATTTCTAATTACGTTACTGCTCTGTAAGCATCTCCACAAATGCCTGAAGCCTTGTGGAAATCTGTCCATCACTGGCATTTGCCGGATTGCAGCCGTCTCCGTCTAAAACCATAGTTGGAAGTCCTTCCCTCTCGAGTGAGCGCTTTATAAGGCTTGATGCACCGATTGTATTCTTACAGCCCCAGTGCGCAAAAAGCACTGCCCCGTCTGCTCCAACTGTGTCGGCAAGCTCCTTTGCCTCCTCTATTCTCTGATTCACGCTGCCATTATAAATGCAGTAAACCATTTTTTCGGCAAGTGCCTCGTAAGGATCATCCGACTCCATGCTTCTGAAACCATCCGCTATAAAATCGCTTGCACTGATATGGATTGTATCACTGTAATTGAACACATCCTTCACTGCATCCTGCAAAAACGGCATGGTGTGCATCCAAAGTACATGAAAGCCATCGCCTGCCGGTGCACGTCTCACATCATCTCTCAGAAGCTGTGTATATCTGACTGATTCATCAGTTCCTGCAAGCAGATGACACATGAAAAGCGCATACAGCTCATTTGTGAGAGTTGATGCAATATCATGTCCTTTTCTCAGATGAAGCTGCCTGTAATAATTATTTGATGCAATTTTGCTCTTATCTACAGCCTTTTTCACAGACTCCTCTGTGATTTCTCTGCCTGTGACATCCTGTAAAAAACTCTTAAGCTCCCTAAGCTGCTTTGCTACATACATAACAGAGTCATAATTCTTCTCATATGGAACATCTATATAAAAGCTTGGTATTTCATATCTCTCCTTGAGATACGGAAATGTCATCATATTGCCATCGCATGCCAGGTTTGTATACACCATGCACTTTGGCTTTGGCACTATACCATTTAATGCTGCGCCCAGAAAAACCCTGTGATACGAGCACATAGTTTCCGGAAAGCCTTCCTTCTCAGTCTGCTTGAGAAAGGTCTGCTCACATTTAGTTCCTGCCATAAAACACGATAATGCCTCAACCGAATACGGTGTGAGACCTGCCGCCGTCAAAAGCTCACCCGGTACAAAAATACTGACCATGGCGGCATTTTCAGGCTTTGCAAGTGCCTGTATGATATTATTCATGACAACCTTTGCCACATACTGCCCTGACATTGGAAGCTTTCTGTCCGGAAATAATGCTAATCTTTTTTCCTGTAATCTATATCCTGCAAGCAAAAGCTTCCTCGCCTTAACAGGATCTTTTTCTGCTATCTCGCCTACTTTTTCTCCAAATTTATCCACTATACTCATGTGATATTTCAGCTCTTTTCTATATTCAAATATATATATATTCGGTTCACCATACTATTATAGCAATTGTGCACAAAAAGTAAACTCTCATTTTAGCTATATTTCACTATAACTATTGTCAGATATCCTTTTGCTTCGGTAAGCTCATCCAGCCCCCTGTACACACGCTCAGACTCCATGCCACAGTTTGTCACACCATACACTGTCATTTTCTTTTTTCTGATAGCATCTCCTGTGCGAAGCACCTCTATAAGCTCTGCAAGCTTCTTTCCGGATTTCATATATACACAGGTTCCACCGTAGCCCACAGTATCCCTCACATCATACGAAGCCGGTATGATATGTATCTCATCCATCATCTCACCAAGCGAAGTACCAAGCCGCGCTGCAGCTGCACAAAACGACGGTACACCACTTATCATCACTGCCGTAAAACCTGCCTGCATGACACGCTTATGGATATACATATATGTCGAATACACGCTTGGATCGCCGATTGTAAGCATTGCCACATTTTTGCCTGCTTCAAGCTCACTTACTATGTCACTGTATATCTTATTGTGTGATATAGTAAGCTTTTCCTTGTCCTTTATCATTGGAAACGGAGTGCACATAATATGTTTTTTCTCTATCTCCGGTAAAACAGCCTGCACTATGCTGTACGCATAGCATTCCTCTTTTGAAACTGCAGGGATTGTAATTATATCACATGCTTTTATTGTATTAATAGCCTTTAAAGTCATAAGCTCGGGATCTCCCGGACCTACACCGATGCCATATAACACACCAATATTATTTTTATTGTCATCCCCGGCTCTTTCTATCTGCTTGTACATCTTTATAATTTCCTGCTTTCTATACCACATTTACAAGTAATGCATTCCTAACAAAATCATCACAAATCAATATCATATATTCTTCTTGTATCAATTACCGTCTCTGTACCATTATCATCCACAACTATCATCAGGTGCCCTATGCTATCAAGCTTTTTAAGATATCCTGTCACATGCTCATAGCTGCCACCCTCCTTGTGCTCATCCGGCACAAAATATGTCACCTCAAAATAATTCTCTGCCATGGTGTTTATGACATTTTCGTCATATAAACTGTCTGAATTGAAATTACGCTTTCTATAAAGCATCATGAGCTCATTCATTTTCTCATCAAGCTCTCTTTTTTTGTCCTCATCAGGCTCATGCCACTCGTTTGTCAGCCTCGCTGTCTCTGCAATAGCCTCCTCATGACCTGTAAGTGCCGCAAAAGGTGCAAACTGTGCTGAGCGGTCCCATATAGACATCTGCGGATGTACCTTTGACACATGATGTGGTAAATCTATAATATCATCATATTTTCCCATGCCATGCTCCTTATATACTTTTTCGTAACTATTTTAAACCACTAAGAAAAATCCGATTAAGAACCACAGCGGTTGCTGCTATGCCTTGTGTCCGCCAATCTGATTGTTCCTTGAAATAGTTGTGGCTCCCTCCTCAAGATTCATGCCCTTTAGCATGGCATTCTTTCCATATTTCTTCTTGACGGAAATCATAGCCTCCTGAAGCTTTCTCTCCTTGGAAAGCGCCTCATCCTCTTTTAGCTTTTCCTTAGCCCTCTCCTGATAATCTGTAAATAAATCAAGCTGCTCAAACTGCTCACTTTCCTGCACCTTGCTCTCATCACAGACCCTGTTTGCCACCACAGTAATCCTTCGTGTCAGAAGAGAAGGATCTATGATACGGTCATAAAGCTCCATCACAGCATCCATGATGATGCGCGTGGATGACGTATAACGCCCTAAATTTGCTGTACCATGTGCATGCTTTGGAACCTTTCTGCCGTATCGGTCTATGGTAATCTCACCTGTATAATCTCTATGTGTACCTTTTTTACCGCCAATACTGTCTCTGCCTTTATTATTTACTGCGTGGTCATAATTATTGCCCAAACAGCTATCAGCCTTATTAGACAGATTTGCAATATCATACCCTATAGTGAGTACTATCTGGTCTGTAACCAGCCTCTTATCTACCAGATCAAGCACAAGAAGGTCCGTCATCTCACGCACAATAAGCTTTGTCTTCTCATAATCATACGGCTCCTGAAGCACCTGCCCTGAACTGATGCTGTTAGTCTGCGGTCTGTATGCCTTGATATCAGCTATTGTAACAGGCTCATACCCCCATGCATGGTCTATAAGAAGCTCTGCATTGATGCCAAACATCTTATACAGCTTTTCCTCATTGTAAAAATCATTCGAACCGCCTGTTGAGCACCTGGCCACATCTCCCATTGTATACATGCCGGCTGCCTCGAGCTTTTTGGCATAACCTGCTCCCACTCTCCAGAAATCGGTAATCGGCCTGTGGTCCCATAGCTTTCGCCTATAGCTATTCTCATTAAGCTCTGCTATACGCACTCCTCGCTCATCAGGCATGGCATGCTTTGCCATAATATCCATGGCTATCTTGCACAGATACAGATTGGTACCAATGCCGCAGGTTGCCGTGATACCGGTATCCTTAAGGACATCGTCTATCATCTTAGACGCAAGCTCCCTTGCCGTCATGTGATAAGTGCGAAGATAGTGTGTCACATCCATAAAAACCTCATCTATCGAGTAAACACTGATATCCTCAGGTGCGATATACTTAAGATAAATATTGTATATGCGTGTACTGTAATCCATATACAAAGCCATACGCGGCGGTGCGACAATGTATGTCAGCTCATACTCAGGATGTGCGTCAAGCAGATTCGCATTATATGATGCATACTCAAAGCCTGCCTTTGTGCTTTCTGTTATATCATTTTCTGCTATATCAATTTCTGTTACATATTTTTTTCTTTCATCCGGATTGCCCTCAGCCTGGAGTCTTTTTTGCTGTTCACCTGCTGATTGTTTTCTATCAGATTGTTCGCCCTCAATTTGTCGGCTTCTCTCCACTGTCCCGGCAGCATGTCCACTCGCCATAAGCTTCGACAGACGCAGCTTGTTTACCTCCTTCACACGCTGTACCACCTCAAAAAGGCGCGCCCTGCCCGGTATGCCATATGCCTTAAGAGCCGGCGATACTGCAAGACAGATAGTCTTCTCCGTGCGGGTTGGATCTGCCACGACCAGATTAGTGGCCAGAGCATCCTTTCCCCTCTCTCTGCACTCTACTGATGCGTAAAATGATTTTAAATCTATTGCCACATAAATGTGCTCTTCATTATGCTTGTCCATATTATGATTTTACATGGATTATGTTTAAATGTCAAGAACATATGTTTGTATATATAAATTATTGTCACCACATAAGAAAATGCCGCTACAGCACAGTTTAATGTATCTGCAAGCCTTACGCAGTCACTTAGTGGCTGTTAGAATTATATCCGCACACAACAATGCCCCGCCAAGGATGGCGGGGCAAGGCGTTATGTGCCATGGACGGCACATAAAAGCCGGTTGTGTCATGGTCTATAACAAACTGAATATATAATTCTTACAGCCTCTTAGTGACGCAGTACCGGCTTACGGATGCATTAAACTGTGCTGTAGTGGCATTTTCGTACTATAACCATTATGAACCACTAAGCTTTAAACACTACACTACAAGGAAGAACTTCACAAGGAAAAGAAGCGAAATAGCATAAGTAAGGATAGAAACCTCCTTTGCTTTTCCTGTAAAGACCTTGAGTACAGTATATGTGATAAGTCCAAGACCTATACCATGTCCGATAGATCCGGAGATAGGCATTGCAATAAGCATGAGTGCTACCGGAGCAACCTGTGAGAGATCCTCGAAATCCACCTTCTTAAGACCGCCAAGCATCAGGATACCAACATAGATAAGTGCTGATGATGTTGCTGCGGCAGGAATGATTGCTGCAAGCGGTGCTATAAAGATGCATGCAAGGAACAGGATACCTGTTGTGAAAGCTGTAAGACCTGTTCGTCCACCGGCCTCTACACCTGATGCAGACTCAACAAAAGTTGTTACTGTAGATGTACCTGTTACGGCACCAACCACTGTGGCAACTGAATCGGAAACCAAAGCCTCCTTCATGTTTGGCATATTTCCCTCTTTATCAACCATTCCTGCTCGTGATGCAGTACCAACAAGTGTTCCGATGGTATCAAACATATCTATGATACAGAATGTGATGATGAGTGAAATTGCTGTAAACCATCCAATACTGATGAAATCCTTGAAATCGAACTTGAACAGTGTTGTATCTGCCATATCCTTAAACTGTGGCACAAATGAAGCTGTTGCAAGTGATGCAAAAGGATTTGTTCCAAAGAATATAGCCTCTCCTACCCAGTAAACTACGCAGGCTGCAAGCATACCAAAAAGTACTGCTCCGTTGACGCCCTTATGAGCTAAAATAATGATAACAAAAAGTCCGATGAACATAGTCACAACAGTGAGCACCATTGAAGAATATCCATCTGTCATATTTGTTTTGGCAAGTCCCGGTGTGAGTGCACCGAAGAAATCCTTCATCACATAAAATGGTCCGCCATCCTTTGAGTAAACACCGGCATTTGAGCCAAAGCCGATATTTAAAAGCATAAGACCGATAGCAGGTGAAATACCCATGCGGACACCATAAGGAATGGCATCTACTATCTTGTCACGAATATTGAATATTGAAAGTATAAAGAATAAAATACCCTCAATAAGGATGATACACAGTGCAGCCTGGAATGAATCAACATATGACAGGCCGGTGATGCTTACGATATTGGCAACTACTACAGCAAAGAAGCTGTTAAGTCCCATACCCGGAGCCAGTGCAAATGGCTTGTTGGCAAGAAATGCCATGACAAACATACCGACTGCCGAAGCAATACATGTTGCCAGGAACACTCCGTTCCATAGTGCTTTTGTTCCCTCAGCACCAAATCCGGTGAGGAGGTTTGGGTTAAGAGCAATGATGTATGCCATGGTCATGAATGTTGTCAGACCGGCAAGAATCTCTGTCTTGACCGTTGTGTTGTTTTGTTTGAGTTTGAAGATTTTTTCTAACATTTTTCTTCCCTTCCTTTTATTTTTTTTTGCAGCTGTTATCCGCTTTCCTGCTACAGGCGCCTTTTAATAGCTGCATTGTATATAAAATTGTGAATCACAATTGATTCCTTGTTTTTCCACGAACTCACTCGTGAAAACATCAAGTGTAAACGGCTTCAAACTAAATTCTCATCAGTGCTTTTCAATTTCATCAAATACTCTGTCAGCCACCTGCGGCAGCTCAGAGAATTTGCGAATAGCCGGCACATCGTCATCTATTGTGCCGAACCCGTATGCTGCATGGATGAACTTAACTCCTGCCTTTTTGCTGGAATCGTAGTCTCCCTGTATGTCACCTACATACACTGCCTCATCTATATTATTGCGCTCTACAATAAGCTTTATGTTTTCTGACTTTTCAAGCTCATTGTTGCCGTAGCACTCAGTATCCTTAAAATACCTGCCAAGTCCGTGGTACGAAAAAAAAGACTCTATATAACCACGCTGGCAATTGCTGACTATATAAAGGTCATATCTTTCTGACAGCTCATCAAGTGTCTTTTCAACATCAGGATAAAGCTCTCCCCCATGAACGGTCAGGTAATCGTTTTCTTCTCTATAGCATACATTAATTAACTCATCTCTGCAAGTACAATTAGGAAAGATAATGGATGCCAGTACATCCATTGTCTTTCCCATTACTGAATACATATCTTCTTTTGTGATAGGTGCCCTCTCATAGCCATAATCTGCTATGGCCTTATTCCATGATTTTGCCACATTCTCTGCTGAATCCCAGAGAGTGCCATCCATATCAAAAATAATACCCTTATGCCTCATCTATTGCCTTTCCGATATCATGTCTCATGTATTTATTATCAAACTGTACCCACTCTGTTGCCTCGTAAGCCTTGGCTCTGGCCTCCTTGAGTGTAGCGCCTGTTGCAGTAATACCAAGCACACGTCCTCCGTTTGTGACGATATTTCCGTCATCATCAAATTTGGTGCCGGCATGATAGCAGTAATAATCCTCTTTGCCGTCAAACTTCTCAAAGCCAGTTATCTTAAAGCCCTTCTCATACTTGACAGGATATCCGTCTGATGCCAGAACCACGCATACGCATGCATTGTCCTCGAACTGAAGATCTATTGTGTCAAGAGTTCCGTCTACACAGGCCTCCATCACATCAATGATATCATTCTTCATACGAGGAAGCACAACCTGTGCCTCAGGATCTCCGAATCTTGCATTGTACTCAAGCACCTTTGGTCCATCCTCTGTGAGCATGAGTCCGAAGAAGATAACTCCTGTAAAAGGTCTGCCCTCTTTAGCCATAGCATCTACAGTTGCCTGATAAATATACTTCTTGCAGAAATCATCGACCTCATTGGTATAGAACGGACTCGGTGAGAAATTACCCATGCCGCCTGTATTAAGGCCTGTATCACCATCGCCTGCACGCTTGTGATCCTGCGCAGATGACATAATCTTGATAGTCTTTCCGTCTACAAATGAAAGCACCGAAACCTCACGGCCTGTCATGAACTCCTCAACTACCATGGTGTTTCCGGCTGTTCCAAACTTCTTGTCCTCCATGATGGTTCTGACACCCTCTTTTGCCTCCTCAAGAGTATTGCAGATAAGCACACCCTTTCCAAGAGCAAGTCCGTCTGCCTTTAACACAATAGGGAACTTTGCTGTCTCTAAATATTTAAGTGCCTCTTTGGCATCAGTAAAATTCTCATATGCCGCAGTAGGGATATTATACTTTTTCATGAGGTCCTTTGAAAATGCCTTTGAGCCCTCAAGAATAGCTGCATTCTTCTTTGGTCCGAAGCACTTGAGCCCTGCCTTTTCAAACTCGTCAACAATACCACCTACAAGCGGATCATCCATGCCGATGATTGTAAAATCAATGGCATTATCCTTTGCAAATGATACGAGCTTATCAAATTCCATCGCACCGATTGGCACACACTCTGCAAGTGCAGCGATACCTGCATTGCCCGGTGCACAGTATATCTTGTCAACGCGTGAGCTCTTTGCAACAGCCCTGCATATTGCATGTTCTCTTCCACCGCTTCCTACTACTAATACCTTCATTTTTGCCTCCTATACCTAAGCTATATATAAGCTTTTCATTGTCCGGTAATCATAATCTATCTGTGTTTACATACTAATTACTTACAGCACTGTCATTATTTCTCATCTATAATAACATGTCCGTCTTCTACTGACACCCTGCCATTTGCTATCAGGTCGATAGCGTGTGGCATGATTTTCCACTCAGCCTGCTCCATAACCCTGCGCTGAAGCACCTCAGGTGTGTCGCCCTGCTTTACCTCGACTGCCTTCTGTAAAATAATAGGGCCTGTGTCTGTGCCTTCATCCACAAAGTGGCAGGTGGCACCTGTCACCTTCACACCGCGTGCAAGCACTCCCTCATGCACCTTAAGACCATAGTAGCCTGTGCCGCAGAAAGATGGTATGAGCGATGGATGGATATTTATGATTCTGTTTCTGTACTGCTTTATCATCTCAGGTGGAATCACTACCAGAAAACCTGCCAGTACGACTAAATCCACATGATATGAGTTAAGCTGCTTTAAGAAATCTTCATTGAAGGCAGCTCTGCTTTCATAGCTCTTTGGCGAGATGCATACTGCCTTTATTCCTGCTTTTTTTGCTCTCTCAAGTGCATATGCATCTGCGTTGTTGCTGATAACAACCTCTATCTGTGTGTTTGTAATTGTTCCGTTATCTATTGCATCTATGATGGCCTGAAGATTGGTGCCGCCACCCGATACACATACTGCAATTTTCATTCTTTTTCCTCGCAACGATGTATAATTATTAACAATATATTGAATGTTATTATACGAGATCTACACCCTTCTCGCCGTCAATAATCTTTCCGACTACGTATGGTGTATCTCCGGCAGACTTCATAGCCTCCATAGTCTTGTCCACGTCTGCAGGGTCAACTGCGACAATCATTCCAAGTCCCATGTTGTAGGTATTGTACATCATCTGCTCCTCGACATTTCCCTCTCTAGCCATCATTTTAAAGATTGGTGGAACAGGGTAGCTGTTTTTCTCAACTACGGCACGTTTGCCATCGATGAGCATACGTGGGATATTCTCATAGAAGCCGCCGCCTGTGATATGACTGCAGGCCTTTACTGTGACTCCTGCGTCCTTTACAGCCTTAAGAGCCTTTACATAGATTCTTGTAGGGGCAAGAAGTGCCTCTCCAAGTGTAGTGCCAAGCTCCTCATGATATGTATTTAATGTCTCCTTGTCCATCTTGAAAATCTTTCTGACAAGTGAAAATCCATTTGAGTGTACGCCTGTTGATGCCATTCCGATAAGTACATCACCATCCTTTAATCCCTCGCCTGTAATGATGTCCTTTCTGTCAACCACACCAACTGCAAAGCCTGCAAGGTCATACTCATCCTCAGGCATAAGACCCGGATGCTCTGCTGTCTCACCACCAACGAGTGCACAGCCTGACTGCTTACAGCCCTCTGCCACACCGCTTACGATTGTAGCAATCTTCTCCGGATAATTCTTTCCACATGCTATATAATCAAGGAAAAATAATGGCTCACCGCCTGCACATGCCACATCATTTACGCACATGGCAACTGCATCGATTCCGATTGTATCATGCTTGTCCATGATGAAAGCAAGCTTTACCTTAGTTCCGCAGCCATCTGTTCCCGATAAAAGCACCGGATCCTCCATATCCTTGATGGAAGCAAGTGAGAACGCTCCTGAGAAGCCTCCGAGACCACCTAACACCTCCGGTCTCATAGTCTCCTTTACATGCTTTTTCATAAGCTCTACTGACTTGTAACCTGCCTCGATATCAACACCTGAATTCTTGTAATCCATTATTGTTCCTCCTAATAATCTGCAATTCGTTCAATACCTATAGTATACCTTCATAGTGCTAAATTTTCCAATTATATATTGTAATTATTCTTATTAGTTTTACTAATATAATATACCTTTTATAGAAATAATACTTATAATTTATTTCACGGATTATATTGACATCAGACATTCATCGTCCTACACTATCCATGCAAATAAATATTTAGATTTGAACGATTAATAATACAATTAATAATACAAAAGAAAGCTATGATACACAGCACTGCAATAAATACCTGACAAGCTGTCAAATCATAAAGGAGAACAACAAATGCTTAAACAGATAAAAAATTTTCTGATAATGACACTCAGTATCACCATCATGGCAATCGGTGTATACTATTTCAAGTTCCCAAACAACTTCACCTTCGGTGGCGTAACCGGTGCCGCAGTTGTTTTTGCAAAGATAACACCGCTCTCAGCGAGTATGTTTTCTACTATTGTGAACATGCTTCTGCTTGTAGTGGGCTTTTTCTTCCTTGGCAAAGACTTTGCTATTAAGACCACCTATGCCACAATACTTTTGTCTGTTGAGCTCCTGGTACTTGAAAAGCTTGACCCGCTCACTCATCCTCTCTCAAACGAGCCAATGCTTGAGCTGATTTTTGCCATCGCTCTTCCTGCAATCGCATCTGCACTGCTTTTCTATGTGGGTGCTTCAAGTGGCGGAACCGATGTCATCGCCATGATTGTAAAAAAATATGCACATGTAGAAAATATCGGCATGGCTTTATTTCTCACCGACCTCGTCATGATTATCATCGCCTGCTTTGTATTTGACATAAAGACTGCTCTGTATTCATTTGTCGGACTTGTTGTGAAATCATTTATGATTGATGCAATCATCGAAAATATCATGCTCAGAAAATCCATAATGCTTATCTGCGATGACAAGGATGTGATATGCGATTATATAAAATCTTCCCTTACCTGTACTTCAGGCTGTATCCGTCCTTCTTCCATAAAATCATCAGAAAACATATCCAGACTACTAAGCAATCCAGCCCATTCATTATCCTTCGCTATAAGAAAAAACATAACAGAACACCTCCTATTTCATTTAGTCTATAATTTTGAATAAACTGCATCGTTTCTGGAAAGAAGATATACACAATACTGATTCATGCTGATACCTTCCTTCTTAGAATGTTCTGCAAGTGAACGATGAAGACTTCGTGGAATTCTAAGTTTAAACTGTCCAGAATAATCCTCTAAGCTGTCCGGCTCATGGATTTCAATACCATCTTCCATAGCAGCTTCTAACCATGCTTTCTTGGCATCTAAAGCGTTTGCGACAGCGGATTCTACTGTTTCTCCGCAGGTAATACATCCCGGGAGCTCCGGAAATGAAACCACAAAACCACCCTCATCCTTATCCTCTACAATTTCCATACGATAATTCATTGTAAAATAATCATTCAGCGTTTTCATCATTCACCGCCTCACTTTCCACAATCTGCTTTACCATCTCTACATACACTTTTTTGATAGGTTCATGCTTCGGTATCGTAATCGGTTGACATCCGGCTTTTCTGAACGTGTAATGACTGCTTCCGCCCTTTGGGGCATTCATTACATATCCATAGCTTTCCAATACCTTACGCAATTCATCAAACCGGAGGTCTTTTGACAAAGCACATATTCTCGTTAATAGTTTATCCCATTTTGACATTCTGAATACCTCCTATCTATATTATACGTGGTATCACATTTGGTGTCAATGCCGTTTATCAAAAAAATTTTGCATGACCGTTTTTTGTCAAAAGCCTTCTGTATTTGCTTATCATCTCTGACATAAATATTGATAAGGTCATTAACTACAAAACAGCCGTAACCACGATTTTCTTTTTCAATCGCAGCTACGGCTGTTATATTTACATGTATTAATTATTTACATGAACTAATTTATTTCAAAAACTAGTGCTTCGGAATAAGCTTCTCTGTACCACCCATGTATGGCTGAAGTGCCTTAGGGATATTTACAGAGCCATCTGCATTCAGGTTGTTCTCAAGGAATGCGATAAGCATACGTGGTGGAGCAACAACTGTGTTGTTAAGAGTATGTGCAAAGTATTTCTTGCCATCCTCGCCCTTTACACGAATCTTAAGACGTCTTGCCTGTGCATCGCCTAAGTTAGAGCAGCTTCCAACCTCGAAGTACTTCTTCTGTCTTGGTGACCATGCCTCTACGTCGCATGATTTAACCTTGAGATCTGCGAGGTCTCCTGAACAGCACTCAAGAGTACGGACAGGCACATCGAGACTTCTGAAAAGCTCTACTGTGTACTTCCACATCTTCTCATACCATTCCTTTGAATCCTGTGGCTTGCAGACAACAATCATCTCCTGTTTCTCAAACTGATGGATACGGTAAACACCTCTCTCCTCAATGCCGTGTGCACCCTTTTCCTTACGGAAGCAAGGTGAGTAGCTTGTGAGTGTGTATGGAAGCTTTGACTCATCGTTTATTGTATCGATGAACTTACCGATCATTGAGTGCTCAGATGTGCCGATAAGGTAGAGATCCTCTCCCTCAATCTTGTACATCATGGCATCCATCTCCTCAAAGCTCATAACGCCTGTTACGACATTTGAACGAATCATGAATGGCGGGATACAGTATGTAAAGCCCTTTCCAATCATGAAGTCACGCGCATATGCTGTCATGGCTGAGTGAAGACGTGCGATATCTCCCATCAGATAATAGAAACCGTTTCCTGCAACCTTTCCTGCTGCATCGAGGTCTATTCCGTCAAATCTCTCCATGATATCTGTATGATAAGGAATCTCGAAATCAGGAACAACAGGCTCACCAAACTTCTCGTTCTCCACGTTGAAGGTATCATCCTTTCCGATTGGAACTGATGGATCGATGATGTTTGGAATCTTCATCATATCCTCAAGCACCTTGTCCTGATACTCTTTCTCGAGCGGCTCAAGCTCTGTGAGGCGCTTTGAAATCTGTGCTACCTCAGCCTTTACAGCCTCAGCCTCTTCCTTCTTGCCCTGTGCCATAAGAGCACCAATCTGCTTAGAAACCTGATTCTTCTTTGCACGAAGATCATCTGCCTCCTGCTGTGCTTCTCTGGCCTTCTTGTCATACTCGATTACTTCATCAACGAGCGGAAGCTTGTGGTCCTGGAATTTCTTTTTAATATTTTCTTTTACGAGATCCGGATTCTCTCTTAAAAACTTTAAGTCTATCATAATTCCTCCAAAGTATTATGTTTTTATAACTTATAACATTTTACTCTGAAAACCCTTAAAATGCAAGAGGATACTTGTCAGTAAGTGTCTTGATGATAGCCTTTGCAGGCTCAACTGCGCTCTCGCCCTCTTTGATGATCATGGCGATTGCCTCTGCAACCTTGTCGAAATCATCCTCCTTTAAGCCTCTTGATGTAGCAGCAGGTGTTCCGAGACGGATACCGCTTGTGACAAATGGCTTCTGTGGGTCGTTAGGAATAGTATTCTTGTTAGCTGTGATATGAGCCGCATCGAGAAGCTTCTCGATAGATTTTCCTGTGAGACCAAACGGAGTTAAGTCTACAAGCATGAGGTGGTTGTCTGTGCCGTCTGATACAATCTTGATGCCACGGCTCTGAAGACCCTTGCAAAGCGCCTGCGCATTCTTTACAATCTGCTTCTGATACTCCTTGAACTCAGGCTGTAATGCCTCCTTGAAGCAGACTGCCTTTGCAGCGATAACGTGCATGAGAGGTCCACCCTGGATTCCCGGGAAAATAGCCTTGTTGAAATTGTACTTATCCTGCATCTCCTGGCTGCAGAGAATCATTCCTCCACGAGGTCCGCGGAGAGTCTTGTGTGTAGTGGTTGTGGTGACATGCGCATATGGGATTGGGCTTGGATGAAGTCCTGCGGCTACAAGTCCTGCGATATGAGCCATATCAACCATGAGCACTGCGTCTACCTTGTCTGCAATCTCTCTGAAACGCTTGAAATCTATAGTTCTCGCATATGCAGATGCACCTGCGATAATCATCTTTGGCTTGCACTCAAGGGCGATCTCCTCTACCTTGTCGTAATCGATGAAGCCCTCGTCATTTACTCCATAAGGCACTACATGGAAATATGAGCCTGAAAAGTTGACCGGTGAACCATGTGTGAGGTGTCCGCCGTGGTCAAGATTCATTCCCATGATGGTATCGCCAGGCTTTAAGATGGCGAACTGTACTGCCATGTTGGCCTGAGCACCTGAGTGCGGCTGTACATTTACATACTCTGCGCCGAAAAGCTTCTTGGCTCTTTCTCTGGCAAGCTCCTCTACCTCGTCCACGCACTCGCAGCCGCCATAGTATCTTCTTCCCGGATATCCCTCAGCATACTTATTGGTGAGGATGCTTCCCATAGCTGACATAACAGCAGGGCTTACCCAGTTCTCAGAAGCAATAAGCTCGATGTGGCTGTTCTGGCGCTCAAATTCGTCTGTGATGGCGCTTGCAATCTCCTGATCTTCTTTCTTGATGTCGTCAAGTGTATACATATATGTGTCTCCTTTTCTTTATTGCAAAATACTTGCATTATTTACCGCAATTATATGCTTTTCTGTGATTTATTACTTTGATGCGCTACCGCATAAAAATAATCCTTGCTACAATTCTACTATTTAAAGCAGAAAGTGGCAAGGATTATTTGATATATCCTTCATATTTAATTCTAATAAGTAACTATATCCAAATCAAATAACTAAAATCACATATATGAATACATTTAAAAAATACGGTCATCCTATAAAAAAGGAGGTCTGAAAACATGACTACTGACCAAAAAGAAAAACGAAATGATGAATATAACAAATATGTAAAGCGCGTCACACCTACTCACTGCCTTTCTGCAAACATGCTAAAGGCATTTATACTCGGCGGAATCATATGCACTATCGGACAGCTCATAGTAAACACCGGCACACAATACTTTGGGTTAAGCAGCGACGAGGCCTCGGCCTGGTGCAGCATGACTTTGATTCTCATAAGCTGCGTACTGACAGCGCTAAACCTGTATGCACCACTCGCAAACTGGGGAGGCGCAGGCGCTCTCGTTCCTATAACAGGCTTTGCAAACGGAGTATGCTCGTCCGCATGTGAATTCCAGGTGGAGGGGCAGGTATTTGGCATAGGCTGTCAGATATTTAGGATTGCAGGTCCTGTGATACTGTACGGCATATTTTCAAGCTGGGTGCTTGGTGTGATATACCTTGTTGTAACGGGCTTGTGATTGTTTAGCATTTTCAGCTACTCAGTCACTTGTTTTTCCTTGTCAGAAGAAAAGACATAATAAGCGATGTAATCGGCACAGTCAGGATAATTCCCATTGTGCCTGATATGCCTCGCATTATCTCAATCGCCATAGAGTACATATTGAGTATCTGGTGCATCTGATACGAGTATGCATATATAACCATCACAAGCCCAAGGCTTCCGCCCACATAAGCAAGAATCAACGTATTTGACATAGTTCCAATCATATCGCGACCTATATTTATGCCCGACTTAAATATCTCCTTTGCAGATATATCCGGACTCTTTTCTTTTATCTCATGAAGCGATGTGGCTACAGACATCGCCACATCCATCACTGCCCCAAGCGATGCAATGAGTATACCTGAAAACAACATGCCACCGATATCAAGCTTTGAATTTTGGCCAACATAAATCAGATTTTCAATATCATCCACATTGTAGCCTGTCACATGTCCGAAGTGTCCGAAAAGCAATGCGATTATTCCGGAAACTACAACTCCAAAAACTGTTCCCAGCATAGCACCTATAGATTTCATCTGCCAGTCTGCTATTAGTGTGAACGTGACAACCGTGATAATTACGACCGAAGCTGTTGCCGCAATAAACGGAGAAACCCCGATATACATGAGCGGAATATACAAAAATATTACCGTAGCAAAGGTAAATATAAGCGCAAGAATTGAATTAAAGCCCTTCTTTCCTCCAACCAGCCACATAAGTCCAAAAAACGCCGCTAAAAGCACCCATATCTCATTTTCCCTGTCGTAGTTATAAACATTTGCTGACAGACTGCCATCGTACTCCGACAGACTCGCAATAACCCTTGTGCCTACCTTACAATTGGCACCGTATAAATATCCGTTTAAGCTGTATGCATCAACTGTCTCACCCTTGTGGCTTCCTGACTTGATAAGCAAAACAACCTTCTGGCTGTCACCGCTATCCAGTGAGGCTTCAGCCTGAAGGTCTTCATTGTCGTTTTGCGTAACCACCGCTCTCACAAACGATGTATTGTCATCTGCAAGAAGCGGTTTTCTTTCAACGCTTCGAAAGAATATAAACATTGCCAGTGTAATAAGAGCCACAATAAGGTATTTGCCTAATGTGTCAATTATTTTTGCCAAAACTTACCCTTCTTTCTCATTCCAAGCACTGTTGCGAGGATTGCTGCGCCTAATACTCCAAGTGCTGCATACATGCCGCCATGGTTAACATCTCCTGTCTTTACCTTAGCACTCTTTGAAGTTTTTACGCCATCAGAATCAGACTTGCTTGCACCTGTATTTGCTGTGCTGACATTCTGGCTTCCTGATCCGCCTGCATTGTTTCCCGCAATCTGCTGGCCTGCGCCACCCTGTGCCCCGTTTCCGTTCTGGTTTGTGCTGTCCTGTGCTCCGTTTCCGCTCTGGTCAGCATTTCCATTCTGGTTCCCATTTGGAGCAGTCTGTTTAACCTGTAAAGCATTTATTGCACTTACAACTGCTTTCTTTGCCTCATCGATGCCCTTTACAACAGGAGCCTTATCAGTACTGTAATCAGAAAGGTTTTCCTCCTTGCCTTCAGCTACCTGAGTATAGATTGTCTTGTCAAGAAGTGTAGAAATTCCCTTCTTGAAACGATTTTTTGCACCATCTTTATCATCATCGTTTGCTATAGAGCCATATCCCTTAACACGGTCATTTGCTGTTCCATAGTTTGTTGTGATATCACTTACCATCGGATCATCTGCTGTTGTGCCGGAAGCCTTAAGCTCCTTAAGAGAGGCAAGTGCTGATTTTAATGCTTCCATGCTCTCATCTGTGTATGCTACATCTGTGCTGTTTACCAGAGCATCTGCTGCCGCAATCACCTCATCGGCACTCTGCGCATCTGTTGTCTTTGTGATTGTGAAATCATCAGCATATTTATTTCCGTTGTAGTCATATGTCTTTATTGTCATTGCTCCACTTGAAAAATCTATAGTAGAAAATGAAGGCAGACACGCATTGGTTCTCTCTGCGATATAGTATGGTGTGTAATTTAACAGATTATAGTATTTTGAACCTGAGCCTGAGCCTGTTGTGATATAAAGAGTTCCCTCAGGATTGTTAACTGAACCTTTGCTCAAATCATAGTCGATAACATTTCCGTCCTGCACCTGATAGCTTCTTGAATATGTATGATCATGGCCTGTAAGACATACATCAATATCAAACTCATCCATGAGCGGTGCAAAGATAATTCTGTTTGTAGTAGCATCTGTATCTGCATGTGGCTGTCCTGAGCCATAGATATCGCTGTGGAATACAACTACCCTCCATGCCGCATCCGGATTGCTTGCAATAGCCTTTTTCATAAACTCTCTGTGCTCTGTCTGGTTACGATTATTACTGTTTAAAGAAATGAACAATACATTTCCGTTATTGAAGTAGAAATCACAGCCGGCACCGGTGCTTCCCAGATTATCCTCTGAATTTGGATTGTTGAAATGCGCAGTATAGTCAGAGCCATCCTTATCGTGGTTTCCGATTGTAGCTGCAATAGGAAGACTTCTGAACACTGACGGATAAAGATATCCGGCATACTCGCTCTCTCTTGTCTTCTTCGTCTCTTCCGATCCTGCATTTGACTCATTTATCTGGTCTCCAGCCGATAAAAGAAATGATGCATCCGGATCAATCTCCATAGCCTTCTGCATTGTCTTGTTCCAGTTGTAAGCATCCTGGGCAACGCTCATATCGTTTGCATCTTTATCACTTTTACTGCCTGATGCTCCAATCTGAGGATCTCCTGTCAGGATTACAGAAAATGTATCTGTAGCGTGTGTGGTGTATGTATACTCAGCTGACCATACGGTATCACCGTTGTCAGAATAATTGTCTGTATACTGATAAACATACTTTGTATCCGGTTCAAAAAAACCATTGATGCTTACTTTATTTGAAGCAGCATAGACTTCCCCCTGCCAGTTTTCTGCGCTTATATCTGTTGCAGTACCCTTTACAATCTGCGCACCTGCCTTTGAGCCATCCTTCCATACCATCACAGCCGGTGTGCCCTTGGTATTTGAATACCATGCAAAGCCCAGATCCTTGGCTGTAGAGCCCGGTGTAAGTGCAATCTTATTGGTATTGGCAAAGTCCTGTGTACCACCCTGCCATGTACCGGTTAACCAGCTCTGATAATCCGTTGATTCTGTTGTTGCTGCATTAAATTTCGCTTGACCTGTTTTTGAATCCGCTTCACCATAAGCATAAGCCGGAATTGCCGGTGCCATGGTGACTACCATTGTTGAAACTGCTGCAAGGATCATACCCTTCTTCAGTATGTTCTTGTTCTTTCTCATATTTTCCTCCACAAAAATAAGTTAGTGTATTTCACAGCTGCTGAAATTACTATAGCTTAAAGTTGTAAAGTCGAAATGGGGTGGATGTAAATTGGGGGTAAAGATTAAATTTAGTAAAACATAAGTGAAAGAAATATCTTTTCCCATTGCCAATCCCCTTCCTTATTTCTATAATATTAACATACCATATATTCAAATGCAGCATATTAAGAAAGGGGATTTTCAATGGACACTTTTTCAGAAGTTTTTAAGGCTATCGCAAGCTACCCGTGGCAGGTAAATGTGGGTGTGCTTTCACTAATACCACTGTACATCATAGATTTTAAGTTTTTCTGCAAACTAAATATTGGTTTACAGCGCAAGATAGCACTTGCAAAGGAGCGCGGACATGTGGCGAGAGGCATGATTGTGAAGGAGGATGCAAAGAGGCTCGTTGTCAATAATTCACAATCCGCTTACAGCTACTGGGCTGCCAGATACACATATACTGTAGACGGAAAGGAGTACCGCAAGCGTTTTTCATGCGATAAAAGACATAGCACCCGTTCTGAGCTTAGGACTATCATAAATGTGTACTGGCTTGATGACCCGAACAAGCCTTTCTGGGACTATAGTAGCGATTCACTTGGCGCATGGTTTGGAATTTTTACGATATTGTTTCCATGGATTGGAGCTATACTTATCATACAGCTGTTAGGCGGTGCCGATGCAATAGCTCAGTACAATAACAGTCGGATGTGATACTTTTTGGCACAAAAAATCCGCTATACCAAATACAAGGTTAGCGGATTTTTGCTATTTACATTTTGATAAATTATTCATGCCTGATGCTACACAGTCTCAGGCACCTTATAGCCTGCTTCACTCATTAATTTTTCAAACTCACTGACACTGACACCTGCTTCCTCTGCTGCAGTATCAATATCGAGCTTTCCCTTTGTTACTAAAGTAAACAGCATCTTATTTTCTCCTATTTCCATCCCCTCTTCAATAGCATCAGCTCTTTCAAGCTCAAGCTGCCTGTCAAATTCATAATTTAACTGCATACTCTTCGTCACCTCACTTCTGTAAGTCTTTAGAAACTCCTTCAGAATATCATTGTCAATACAAT
>PPYF01267450.1_pt1 | contig 29070 bp, 33 predicted proteins | sample 1559871 | NCBI WGS metagenome assembly PPYF01 (sample SAMN08240021, study PRJNA423297) | Human gut metagenome, whole genome shotgun sequencing project.
ATGGTGTTGTTCTTGGTCAGGACAGGAGTTTTGATGCTATGGATTTCATGGGAGTCGGTAGCGAAGAAGATTATGATTTGAATTTGGTAACAAAACCTGCTATTGAAGGTGAAACTGTAGATGAGGAAAGCGATGAAAATCAAGATTCTGATGAACAGTCGCAAACTGAGTCTGAGGCTGAATCTGAACCTAAGTTAAAAACGCTTGATGGTGAAGAGATTGGTGGGGACGATGAAGAAGGAGATGCTGGTTTAAAGGGTTTCCAAAAGAAAATCAAAAAATTTATTACAGATTATCGTTTTGCTATGAGACGTAATCCTGAAACAAGCGAATGGGAAGATTATGCAGCTCCGTATTGTCATGCGCCTGATGATGATAAGGATTTGTTTACCAGATTGTATCCTGATAAGGTAAGCCGTGAAGGTTTGCACCCGCATGTACGTCAGATTTTCCAGGCGATGATTGATAAGCCTGATAAAGAGTTTGGTTCTATTCTTTCTACGCTTGATACTGCGCTTATTATTTATCGTAACCCTGTGTTGGTTAAGAATATCAGTGAGTCTGATTTGGTTATGAAAGATTTGATGGATTGTGAAAAACCTATTTCTCTTTATTTGGTATTTGGTCCTGGAGAAATTGATGTTGTAAGACCGCTTTGCCGTGTTATTGTTGAAATGATGTGGAGACTTAATGTAGAGGAAATGAAGTTCGTTGGTGGCAAGATGCTTGAACATAAGCATAGGCTTTTGATGCTTCTTGATGAGTTTCCTGCGTTGGGTAAAATGGGTGGTATTGAACAGTCTGAAGGCTTTTTGGCAGGTTATGGTATTAAGCTGATGATTATTGCACAAGATATTAATCAGATTAATTCTTTGTATGGTAAAGATAACTATGTAATTTCTAACTGTCAGGTACAGATTTATCATGCTCCGTCTGATAATAATTCTGCTAGGTATCTTTCTGATAAGCTTGGTAATAAAACGGAGAAGCAGACGAGTACAAGCAGAAATAGTGTAATATTGCCGATGCCGAATAGCTTTAATGATAGTTATATGTCACGTCCGCTTATGTATGCAGATGAGGTTTCTAGGCTTAGTGACAAAAAACTTCTTTTATTCTGTAAGGGTTTAGCTCCTATTTGTTGTAATAAAATCCGTTATTTTGAGGATGAAGTTTTTGCTCCAAGGGTAAAAATTAAAGCTCCTGATACTTCAGATAAAATTACTTCTGAAAAACGTCTTTGGGATTATGATGATTATGTTTTGTTACATAAGGATGATGTTACAGAAGAATATCGATACGATGATGACGTTGATGAATTGAATCCTGAAGAGGTTCATCAGTGGATTGGTTCTGATAAAGAAGTTGAAAGTATTCCTTGTGAGCTTATAGAAAATTGGGTTAAAGAGGAATTTGATTCGATGTTAAAAGCATCTTGATATGGTTGTGGAGGTGTTGATATGCCTGTTAAGAAAAAGAATAATAAATCATTAGGTAGTGAGGTTGCTGCATTTAGCTTATATAACGAAGATTATGAAGAGGCTATGCGTAAATTTAAGGAAGAACTTGAAGCTAAACGTACTGCAAACCAGAAAATTTTCAAAGAGTATGAAAAGAAATATAATAAAGTTCTTGATGATAACTATAAGAGATTAGTTGTCGGATTTTTAGATTCTTTAAGCTTGAATTTATATGTACCCTTAAAGGAAGCTATGAGTAATCCTGAAAACGTTGAAGCTCTTAATGCAAAAAAAGATTTTAATGTTTTGTTGGAAAAGAATAATGAATTTATTGAAAAGGTTCTTGAATTTATTGTTAGCGATGAGTTAGTACGTACTGCTATTGATGAATATGTCGATAGTTTGAAGTCTGAAATGGGTAATAATGTAGCTGAACAAGAATCTGCTGGTAATAAAGCTGATTATAATGCTTCTGAAATTGGCGATGATATTAATGTAGAAGAGTCTGAAGATAAGAAGGAAGATGTTGAATCTAATAAAGATTCGGATGATGAATTTGGTGTTTCTCTTATGTAATTATGAGGCTTCTTTATGATTGATGAACATACTATTGAGGAGAACCGTGGCTATAACCTTCTGATGGAAGCTTTAGGTCCCGTTGGTTTTATTCTTGAACGAGATGATGTTGTTGAGGTTTATTGTAACAGCAATAATTTGAATGTCTGGGTCGAGTATGTTGGTAAAGGTCGCGAAATGAGCGATATTAAGCTTGATGCTGGTGCTCGTAGCAATATTATCAATATTGTTGCTTCTTTCTGTAAGACTATTGCTAATACTGATAATCCTATTATTTCTGCTGAGCTTCCGAAGTATGGTTATCGTTTTGAAGCGTCTATCCCGGAAATTTCTATTTTGCCGAGTTTTAATATTCGTAAACCTGCTATGGTTGTATTTTCTCTTGATGATTATGTAAAACAAGGAATTATGACGGAAAAACAAAAAGAAATTATTCAGCTTGCTGTTAAGAAAAAGTTGAATATTCTTGTTGGTGGTGGTACTGGTTCTGGTAAAACGACGCTTGCAAATGCTGTTCTGAAAGAAATTGCTCTTACTAATGATCGTTTAGTGATTATAGAGGATACTCGTGAACTTCAATGTGAAGCTCAGGATTATGAAGCTTTTCGTACATCTATGAATGTAAATGCTACTATGCTGTTACGTACTACGATGCGTCGTAGACCTGATCGTATTGTTGTAGGTGAGGTTCGTGATGGGGCTGCATATGATTTGCTGAAAGCTTGGAATACGGGTCATCCTGGTGGTGTTTCTACTACGCATGCTAATAATGCATTAGAGTCGCTTCGTAGGCTTGAGAGCCTTTCTTTGGAAGCTGAAGGTGCGCCACCGGTTAATGTTATTAATGATCTTATCGGGTCTACTGTTAAACTTGTTGTTTTTATTGCGAGGTCTGTAGAAATGGTTGATGGTAAGGCTGTAAAATCTCGTAAGATTAAACAGGTTGCTTATGTGGACAGTTATGATTTTGAAAAGAATACTTATAAACTTATTGAAGATCCTGATAAGGTGCTTGATATTCTCAAAGGCTTAAATTAGTTTTTATATTTTGGATTGGTAGGTGAAATTTATGGAACGTGTTGACAGACCGGAAGGTTTTTTTATTCCGTTTCATCGTAGTGCGTTAGAGCCTATTCTTATGGGTGGTGTTGAGCGTGATTTGTTTTTTCTGATTTGGACTGTTGGACTTGCTGTCGGACTTATGCAACAGATGTATTGGTTTTTGGGTATAGTATTTTTTGTTCATATGATTTTGCGTCAGATGACCAAAGCTGATCAGTCTTTTTTTAAAATCATCAAGAATTCTATTCATTGCAAAAGATGTTTTTGGTAATGAAGTTGTATAGGGGGAATTTTATTCATGTTTGGAATTAATTTAAATGAATATAATGTCCGTTATAGTGATGTATCTTCGTATGTTCCTTGGTTTGCAATGGTCGCGCCTGGCATCATTAAAAATGAAGATGAGAGCTTTATGAGGACTTTTAGGTTTCGTGGTCAGGACCTTGATAGTGTTACTGATTATGAACTTATGGGTATTATTGCTCGTGTTAATAATTATATCAAAAGGTATGGAAATGGCTGGGCTTTTTATGTAGAGTCCAGACGCAAGAGAACGTATACTACTACTCATCGTACGTTCCCTGATAAGACTTGTCAGGTTATGGAATTCGAAAGGCAGAATTACTTTAATAAAGGTAATTTTTATCGTACTGAGTATTATCTTACTATTCAGTGGCTTCCTGTTTCAGCTCGTACCAGCAAAGCAGTGAAGATGTTTTATACTGATGAAGGTGAAGAAGAAAAGGATTACAAAACTAAGGTAAAAGAAGATCTCGAACTCTTTATGTCTGAAACCAATAAATTTTACGATGGATTTTCTTCTGAACTTTATGAGTGTGAACCTCTTACTCCTGAAGAAACTTTAAGTTATTTGCATAGCTGTGTTTCTTTAAAAGATTATACGGTAAGGATGCCGGCAAATCCGATTTGTCTTGCTGATAGCCTTTGTGATACTCCTTTTTATGGTGGTACTGAACCTATTATAGGTGATGGACCTGATGCACAGAAACTTTATATTTATTCTATTCGCAGTTATCCGGAAAGCTCTTATCCTGGTATGCTTGATGAACTTAACAGGCTTGATATTGAATACCGTTGGGTTACTCGTTTTATTTGTTATGATAAGGTTGATTCCCAAGGTATTTTCCATACTAAACGTCGTGAGTGGCGGGCGAGTGATAAAGATTTGGGTACTATGGTCAAAGAATGGGTTACCCGTCAGGATTCTGTTTTGACTGATACTGCAGCACTTCAGCGTAGTGCTGATGCTGATGCTGCTTTGGTAGAACTTTCTAATGATTATTCTGCTTTTGGTTATATGACGAGCCATATAATTTTATCTGATAAAGATAAGAACACTTTGAAACAAAAGGGCAGACTTATTGAGCGTGCTTTTCAGAATCAGGGTTTTGTAGTACGTCGTGAAACTCATAATGCATGTTCTGCATGGTTTGGTTCAATTCCGGGGAATGTTTATGCTGATCCGAGACGTGATTTTATTTCTACACTGAATCTTTGTCATTTGCTCCCGCTTAGTAGTGTATGGACTGGTAGTGAGTGGTGTAAGCATCTTAAAACTCCTGCGATTGCTCAGGTTGAAACAGTTGGTTCTACACCGTTTTTCTTGAATCTTCATATTGGTGATGTTGGTCATAGTATCGTTGTTGGACCTACTGGTAGTGGTAAATCTGTGTTTTTGAATTTCCTTGAGACGCAGATCCGTTCTGTGCCCGATGCTCGTATTTATGTATTTGATAAAGGTGGTTCTAGTAGGGTTCTTTCTGCTATTGTCGGTGGTTCTTTTTTTGACCTTGGTAATGAGTCTGCTGGTAATGCTCAAAGCTTTCAGCCACTTCGTTATATCGATAATGAAAATGAAAAGATTTGGGCTTCTGAATGGCTTCAGGAGATTTTCGTACAGGAGAATATTACTATAACTCCGCAAGTAAAAAAAGCTATTTGGGATGCGCTTGAGTCTTTGGCTTTGAACAAACCTGATGATCGTACTTTGTCTGGTTTTAATATTTATGTTCAGGACAGGGAGCTGCGTAATGCTTTGCAACCTTTTGTTATTGCAACTAAAGGTATTAGTGATACTGCAGGTGCTTATGGCAGGCTTTTTGATTCTGATAAGGATACTTTAAAGCTTGGAGCATATCAGTCTTTTGAGATGGGCGAACTTATGAATAAACGTAATGCGGTTATTCCTACTTTGAGTTATCTTTTCCATAGGATTGAGAATGATTGTCATGGTGAGCCTACTTTTGTAATTCTTGACGAATGCTGGACTTTCCTTGATAATCCGGTATTTGCAAGTAAAATCCGTGAATGGCTGAAGACTATGCGTAAAAATAATGTAAGTATTATTTTTGCTACGCAAAACCTTGAGGATATCCGTAATTGTTCTATTTCTTCAGCTATTATTGAAAGCTGTATGACCAGGTTCTTCTTGCCTAATGTTCAGGCGACGAATCCGGCTAATAAGGATGTATATGATTTCTTTAGTCTGAATGATACTGAAAGAAATATCATTGCTTCTTCCAGACCTAAGTTCCATTATTATTATAATAGTTCTGAGGGTCGTAGGTTGTTCTCTCTTGCACTTAGTCCGTTTGCACTTTCATTTATTGGTGCAAGTTCTAAAGAAGATCAGGCTCAGTGTGAGTATATCAAGAAAAATTTTCCACCTGAAGAATTTGCTCGCAGGTGGTTACTTTTCAAAGGACAGGATGAAGCTGTAAAGGTTATGGATTCAATTTAGTTTTTTGAGGGGGGATTTTAATAAAAATCTCCCATTTATTTTAACTTTTTTGTAACTTTTTATTGCTAAGATAGGTGCAAATTATGGTTCATAATGTTTTAACTATTAGTTTTCCCTCCTATGGAAATGTATAAGAATAAGGGATTTTCTTTTATGGAAATCTTGGTTTCATTGGTTCTTATAGTAGCTTTATCTGTTGGTGCTTTTTTTATGTTTAATGAAGCACAGCAGACACGAAAGCTTGCGCAGATGCAGAATGTAATGGATGCTATTGCTGAAGGCTGTCTGGCGTATGAAGCAACTAATATTAATTCAGAGTTGCCGGAGTCTTTGGAGGTTTTGGCTTCAAAAGGGTTTTCGGCTGACGAATCAGTAGATGGAGCAGTGCATCCTAGCTTTGTTAATAGCATTAAGACTATTAGCAATACTTATCGTGATCCGTGGGGAGTCGAATATATTTATAATCGTACTGACCGTTCTTTGAGGTGCGTACCAAAGAGCCCTTATAATGAACCTTTAACCGAGGTTGTCAGGTATTTTTAAAAAGGGGTTGTTATTTATGACTTTGGTAAATTTTGTTATAGGTGCGGTTATTATTACTATGTTTGGGTATGGTGTGAATAATATTAATACTCAGCAGGTCAAAGCTACAGTAATAGAAAAAGAACGTGAAGTAACAATGTCAATGATGGCGCATGGGTTATCATCTTATTATTATAGTCATGATGGTGAATACCCGGATAGTATTAACAAAGATGTCCTTGTTATTATGGGCCTTCAGGGATTGGACCTTACGGGATTTGAATATTTTAAAAATGCTGACGGTACATATAGTTTTCATTATGTTCCCGGTTCTAAAGGAAATATTACGGGACATGCGGGTGATAATAGCTAATGATTTTTTGGCATCTTCAAAAAAGGTGAAATTGTTTTAACTGTTCCGTAACTTTATTTTGTCATAATGTGCTTGTGATTTGATTCTTCTTGCTTTTTCTGGTTAATTGAAGATGAATTATACGAAGTTTATAACAGATTTTTGTTGTAAACTGAAAGGGGTATTTAAATGGATAAAAAGAAAGTTGCTTTAGTGCTGGTTTCTTTGCTTTGTGTAAGCGGTAGTGCTTTTGCTGCTCCTCATAGTAGTAACTATAATCAGAGTAGCGTACGTTTAGCTTTGACTAAGACGGATAATCCTTATAGTCCTTATTATGGTAAATCTGTTGGTTCTAATTCAGGTAAATCACTTAAGGCTATATTGGCGGCTAAAAAGGCTGCCAGAAATTCCGTAAACAAAGAACCGGTTAACACTAAAGAAATTAATAACAAAAAAGTAGTTGTACAGAAAAAAGAAAAACCTTTTGCCGGGGCAGAACCGTTGCCACCTGTACAACGCCGTATTTTAGCTGACGAAGGTCATTATAGTGATCCTGAAAATCCGACAGGATATTATCTTGATGGTGATAAAATTGCTTATCCTGATAAAACCCGTATTATTAAACATAAACAGGGTAAACCTGTGAAGGTTTTTATGCAGGCAAGGCGTATTACTGATATTTTCTTGAAGTCTGATGAACATGTCCAGAATATTATCGTAAATGAACCTTTTGGGTTGCGTATCAAAAAAACTTATGAAGCAGGGCGTTATTCACGTTGGCATATTTCTGTAACTCCAATTGATAATAATCCGGGTACTGAGATGTATATCAGGACTGATAAGCGTAGTTATCATATTTATTTTGAACCGACTTCTGACGGCGAAGGATATGTTCCGTATGTAAGGTTTGCTTATTTGGAAGATCGTAGTGTAAAACCCGTTGAAGAGCAGGCTGCTAAACCTCAAAAAAAGGAAAAGGTTTCTGAGAAAAAACCAGTAAAAAAAGCTAGACAGAATGTTGAAGAATCTAAACCCGTAGCGAAACCGATTAGTAAAGTGGGGCATGGTTCTAAATCTGCTGGCGGTACTTCTGAAGGTATTCAGCTTTACTGGAGCAATTAGTTTTAGAGGTACTTGATGGATAATAAATGTGTTTTGGTTTATGATGCTTGTGGTGGCAGGCTTGACAATACAGTTCCTCGTAAAGCTAAAATGTGGCTGAAATCAGGTAGGGCTGTTGTGGTTAGTAAAAACCCTTTTTCAATCAAGCTTTTGGATGCAATACCTCCTGACCATAAGACATTAGATTAATATTGTTTTTACCTCCGTAACAGGGAACTTCTAACAAAAGGAAGTTGTATGTACGCCATTTTTGGTTGATCTGTTAACGGAGTTTTTATTTTGGTGAAAGGAGGTAATTGAATTTGGCTATTGTCGTTAATTTTGGTTCAGAAATTAGTTATGTGGTTTTTGATAAAAATAAAGCAAAAGATTATGTCAGGGTTGGAAGTTGTGATTTATCTGTGTTGGCTTGTGATAGTTTGAAAGCTATTCTAGGTGATATGGTTGAAGGTAATCATGATTTTCTGAATGAACCTGTTTATGTTACTTTGTCCGCTGGTAGTGGTGTTGTTTATAAAACATTTAGTATTGCTCAGGAATCTATTATGGTTAATGGGTCACGTACTACTACTGCTGAGAAACAGGCTGAAACTATTGAACTTGTAAAAAAACATCTTCCGTTTGGTCTTGAAGGTGATTATGTTGCTACGATTATGTCTGAATATAAGGCTGATACGGATTATGTTTTGTCTTGTGCTTATTTCCCTGTTGCAGTATTGAATAATATTAGGCAGGTATTTAGTGAACTGAAAGTTTCTTTGCTTGATGTACAACCGTTAGTGTTTGGTGTCTATAAGTCTTTGGATGTGCAGCGCTTTAAACAGCTTATTGTTGATTGCGGTGATGAGTTTATGCTCATTAATAGTTTGGGTATAATTGTTTGGGCTAAGCCTTCTAATTATAACGAAGATATTGCTAAACAGTTCCTTATTGCTCAGTCTCAGGCTTCTTATGGTATTGATCCTGAAATTGCTGAAACATTTTTTGCCGATCATTATAGGTTGTCTGGATATATGTTACCAGGATTTGTAAATGAAGCAGGCAGCGATGTATTAGGAGTTTGTGCTTTTGGTTTGCTTGGAAAAGTAACCCGTAAGAAATCTAAAAAGGGTGCTTCTGAAGATTTAACTATGGATTCTGAACCTGATGATTACAATATGATTCCTAAAAACAAGAAAGGAGGAGGGTTAAAAGATGTTATTGCCAAATTGCGGCTCCTTTTTAACGGCAAAGGAGAAGAGTGAGTCCAGCTATAATTACAATAAACCTTTAATCAGGCTTTGTTGTGTCGGCTTTTTAGTTTTTTCCCTTACTTCTTTGGCGACTATGGGTGTAGCTGCTTTTTATGCTACTTATACTGCACCGCATTCTGCTGTTTCTGCAGTTTCGTATTCTAAGGCACATGCGGCTTCTAGCCGTGTTACTAAAAGCCTTTCTGTTCTTCGTGAAGCAAGACCTTCGGATATTGATGTATGTCATGTTGTAAATCTTGTTTCTGATAGTACGGTTCGTTCTAATGGTAATATTTCGATTAAAGATATTTCTGTTAAACCGCAGAATTATACTATTAAGGGAATTGGGAAAGATATTCCCGCAGTTAATGATTATTTAAAATCTTTGGATTTTGTTCCGTCAAGGTATGAAAAGCAGTTAAGTGATATTAAATCTAATCCTAGTAAGAATCTGGCTTTACCGCCGATGCCTGGGTCTCAGCCTTCTGCTTTGAATAATCCTAATGAAGTTCCTGTTGAGTTTACTATTGTAGTTACTCCTAAGGTAGCTAAGAAGAAAGCTCCTGCTCCTAAGCCGGCTGCGCAGAATGCTAATGCGGCGAAAGGGGGTAAGTCTTAATGTTTAATGCTTTTATGTCTGATAAGAGTGGCTTTAAGAACATGATTGTCCTTCTTATTTTGTTATCTTTTGTTGTACTTGGTGGTGCTTTTATGATGCTTGGCAGATATAACGCTATTGTTGCTGCTAATGATAAGAGCGCGGCTAATTTTAAGTCACAAGCAGCATGGCTTCAGAAATATGATGGTTCTGCTGTTACTGAGATTGAAAAGGCAGTTTTGCATCCGTGTAAAGAAGACGAAGTGGATAAAGTTCAGAAGGAACAGCTTCAGGTTCTTAGTTCTAAAGGTGTTACTGTTACTAGTGTAAAGAAAGCTACTATGGCTAAAGGTAAAGATAACAAGAGTACTTTGAAAGGCGCTAAGACTTCTGTGACTTTTGAAGGTAATTGGGAAAATATTGTTGCTGCATTGAATGAATTTGAAAAACAAAAAAATCTTGTTGTTATTACTGATTTATCTTTAAATAATAAAGATGTTATTAGTGGCAGACTTGATTATGTTGTTTATTATAGAGGTAAGGAAGGGAGTAAGTAAAATATGCGTAAGATTGGCTTTTTTAATTACATTTCTTTCTTTGCTTCTAGTGCTTTGCTGGGGATTGTGGCTTCTGTAGGATTGATTTTCCTGACGAAACCTTTTCCTGCTCAGGTAACTAATATTCCTGTTATTAGTTTTAATAATGTACAACTTTTCAGGAATAACATTGAAAGTAAAATGAATCCGTTTGGTGGACCTCTTGCAGAAATTATGTCTCCGAAGAAGCCTGTAGTGCCTTCGATTCCTAACCCTCCTTCTGTACCTGCAGAGCCGGTTATTCCTGAATCGGAACGTATCAGTGTTATGGGCATTATGCCACCGGATACTTGTATTATCAGAAAAGGTTCTGAAATTGTTACTGTGTCTAGTGGCCAAAAAACTTCTGTTGGTAGCATTGGTAAAGTTACTTCTGAAGGTGTATACGTTGATGGTAAATTTTATAAGATGCTTGGGGCTCTTAGATAGATTTGTTGATTTTCAACAGGAAGGAGGTAGGCTTTCTTTTTGAAGGCTGGCTTTATTTATGAAATTAAATTCTAAATTCAGGTCTAAAAAACTTGCTGTTTCTATTTGCCTTGCGTTAACTATGATGGCTTCTAATTGTTATGCTTTTTCGGTTGATTTTGCTACCGGGACTCCTGTAGTCGAAGCTGTCCGTGCGCTTGCTTTTAAGGCAGGTAAGAATGTAGTTGTTAATGGTGATATTAAAGGTTCTGTTTCTATTAAGATGGAGAATACTGATTTTGATACTGCTCTTGAGGCTTTGAGCTTGGCAGGTAATTTCAGTTATGAGTATATGGGTGATACAGTTCTTGTAGCTCCTGCTGCTTCTCTTAATACTATGGAGACTTTTAAACTTAATTATCTTACTCCGGAGTCTTTTGCTAAGCAGCTTGGTTCTCTGGTCAGTGGTGATAAAGTGGTTGCTGATAATGAAAGACATACTGTTACTGTAACTGGTTCTAATAGTATTCTTCGTAGGGTAAAAGCTCAGATTGATAAATTTGATGTTGCCCAGAAGCAGGTTAATATCAAAGCTACCGTTATTGAATTGAGCAAGAGTAAAGTTCGTAATATGGGTTTATCCTATCTTAGTGATCCGTGGTCTAAAGACACTTCTGTTGCTGGGTATAACGGATTTAAGTTCTCTGTAACTGGTGCTCATGAAGAAACTCTTGGTAACGGTAATGTACTGGCTCGTCCTAACATTACTACTTTTGATGGTAGGAATGCTAAGCTTATGATGGGTGATAAAGTACCTGTATTTACTTCTACATCTGATAGTTCTGGTACTGATAGTGATTCTACACTGACTGTAGAGTATAAGGATGTTGGTGTTACTCTTGATGTTACTCCTCGTGTAAACGAAGATGATAAGGATTTGATTACTATGGTAATCAAACCTAAAGTATCTACGATTTCTCAATGGGTGGAATCTGGTAACAATAAAGCTCCGCAGATTTCTGAGCGTAGTGCAGAAACTATTGTAAGAGTAAAATCCGGTGAAACTATTTTAATCGGCGGTTTGCTTAAGGATGAAGAAATTAAATCTATTAAACAGATTCCGTTCTTGTCTAAATTGCCGATTTTAGGAGAACTTTTCAAATCACGTAGTATTGATAAGAAAAACACTGAAGTAGTGATTGCTATTACTCCGACTATTATGACTGATGATAATGGCCGTCCGAGAGTTGAATTGCAGAAAACTACTCCAAAACTGCATCACAAACTTGCAGAACTTCAAAATGAAGAGGAAGTAGATAATTCTGTTGATGTTTCGATGGCTGAAAGTGATGTTGATCCGGTAACTGCAGCAAATATGGCTGGTGGTGAGACTTATTCTCCTGAACCTGATTTTTATGGCGAAGAAAGAGTAAATTCTTACGGTTATGATATCGAGGACTGAGGAAGGAGGTAATTTAATGGAATGGCCTACATATGATGGACAGCTTGCTTCTGTAAGTATTCCTGTTGATGTACTTAGTATGATTCCGCAGGAACTTATGGAAAACAGCTTTCTGATGCCGTTAAGTTTTGATAAAAGTACTGGTTGCCTTACTGTTGTAACTAGTAAATATCCTGATGCTTTTGCTGATATTACTTCTATACTGACGGTCATTTCTTCACATACTCCCGATGTAAAAGATATTAAACTGCTCTCTGTTCAGTACGAAAACTTTGCAGCAGGATATAACAGTCATTTTAAGCAGCAGTTTACTCCTACTATGACGGCTACTGATGAGCAGGCTGAAGTTGATACTTCTAAAGTAACGAGTGAACAAACTAAGCTTGCTGATAATATCCTTCGTATGGGTATTGATGCTAATGCTTCTGATATTCATATTACTCCTGTAAAAGAAGGTCCGGCGAAAGTAGAGTTCCGTGTTGACGGTAAAATCCGTGATAGTGGTATTATGCTTAGTCGTGAAGACTCTGTAACGATTTGTAATATTTATAAACGTAATGCAGGTCTTGAAGTAAACAACTTGATTGGTCAGGATGGTCGTTTTACTTTCCTGGGTCGTGACTTTCGTTTGAGCACCCAGCCGTATGGCGGTGATAATGTTCGTAACAAGATTGTACTTCGTATTATCGGTTTTTCTAACAATGTTATTCCTCTGGATAAGCTTTCTTTTAAGAAAGAAGAGATTGCTCAGCTTAAAGAAATTATTCATAAACCTAATGGTATTATGCTTGTTTGTGGTCCTACTGGCGAAGGTAAATCTACTACTTTGTATTCCTGCTTGCAGGAGCTTGTTGATACTACAAATAACATCATTGTTACGGTTGAAGATCCTATTGAAAAATATATTAATGGTATTGGTCAGACGCAGGTGCGTATTGCTGAAAGTGAACGTAATAGTTTGACTTTCAGTAAGGCACTTCGTAGTATGCTTCGTCAAGATCCGAACGTTATTATGGTAGGTGAGATTCGTGATGGTGAAACGGCACTGGTTGCTGTTCAGGCTTCTCAGACTGGTCACTTGATTTTGAGTACACTTCACGTTCGTAATTCTATTTCTGTGTTCCGTCGTTTGGCTGATATGGGTGCTAATATTTCAGGTTTCGCTGAACAGATTGTAGGTATAACTTCTCAGCGTTTACTTTCTTTGAACTGTCCTCATTGTCGTAAACGTGTTGTTTCCGAATTGAATCGCAGGTTACGCAAAAAAGATTTGGATATGCTTGAATGGGGCGTTGATGATGAAGGTCGTGAAGGATATATTACTTATGAATCTAAAGGCTGCGATAAATGTGGTCATACAGGATTCATTGGTCGTGTACCTTTGATTGAAATTATTGTCTTTGATAATTATTTGCGCGATTATTTTGCTGAAGCTCATGGTTTGATTGATATTGAAAAATATTTACGTAAAAATCTTGGATTCAGGTCTCTTTGGGATAAAGGCATGGAACGCGTCGTAGATGGTTCTTTAAGTTTAGAAGAACTTGTTGATACTATTGAACCTGATGTTGATATTGATTTGAATGATGCTCCTGTAGTTTCTTCAGTTGCTCCTGAGTTGATTGTTAAATATCCTGTTGATAATTCTGTTGTTTCTTCTGAACCGATTGTGAAGAGGAAAGTGGGTATTTTAGAGCCTGAAGCAGAAAAGGATTTTAATGTGGAGAAATCTGAGACGAAGATTAAAGCTGAGAAAGACAAGATTCAAGAACCTGAGATTAAACAATCAGAAGAAACTGTTAATATTATTTCTGATGAAAAATCTGATGTTAAGCTTGAGAATGATGATAAGAAGGTTAAAGTTGAAACAGAACTGGCAAAAGAAGAACCTGTTTTTGGAATTTCAATGGAACCGCCTTCTATTCAATCCAGGGATGGTGATAAGTAATGCAGATTTTACAAAAGATTTCTGATTATATTGAACGTCCTAAGCTTATTGATTTCTATAATATTTTCCATCAGCTGTATATGCTTTTGACTAGTGGTAGTACACTTCAGCAAAGTCTTCAGGATATTGCTCCTTATCAGGAAAAACGAAGGCTTAAAGATGCTCTTATGAATATTTCTAAGAGCCTTTCGACTGGTATTTCAACTGGTGCTGCGTTTCGTAGAGAAAGTGTTTTCCCTGCAATTGTAGCACCTAGTCTTGAGGCAGGTGATAAAGCCGGCGAGCTCAGTAAATCTTTGTTACAGCTTTCTGAAATGATGTATTTGCAGCATAACCTTTATACTAAAGTTGCCGGAGCGTTGTTTGTTCCTAAGATGAGTGCAATTTTGATGACAATTATGGTTGTTGCTTATATCAAGATTGCTATTCCTGAATTTGTTCAGTTATATAACGATAATGGTATTGAAATTCCGTTTATTGTATCTTTAGTAAGCGGTATTGTTAATGCGATTGTTGATAATTGGTATATTTCGTTATTGGCTATATATGGAATGTGGAAAGCATGGAATTGGTTTTCTAATAGCCATGTACCGCTGATTGATAGCTGGAAGCTTAAACTTCCGATTTATAATAAGCTTCATTACATTTTCCTTCAACATCAGTTTGCTAGTATTATAAGTCTTATGCTTGGTTCTGGTCTTACTGTTCCTGATGCGCTTATCCAGGCGCAGAAAGTAGTTGGTAATACTGTTATGGCTGATGCGATTGGTCGTGTTCGTTCAGATATTACTCGTGGTATTAGTTTTACTCAGGGACTTCACAAAAACAATGGTGATGGTATCTTTGATAAAATGTTGATTGCTTCGATTAACGCAGGTGAACGTTCCGATAACTTATCCAAATCGCTTGATGCTAACTGTAAATATTATGAGCGTACATTAACTAATATGATTGATCCGGTATCTACAAAGATTACGTTGCTTGTACTTATTCCTATGGGTATGTTAATTGTAGCTATGTATGTATTTACTATGATTCCGATGTTTAGTTATATGTCGCAAGTTCAACAGTGAGGAAATGTTATGTTGGAAAAATTTTTAAAGAGAAAAAAACCGCGTTGGCCTTGTTGTGTTCGTAAAGGATTTTCTTTTATGGAAATCTTGTTTTGCTTGTGTGCTATTGTAGCTATGTCGTCAGGCGCATTTGTTATTGGGGGTCATATATTGACTTCTGGCAGGTATAATGCAGCTAAAAGTGATGTGGCAACTATTAGTACTGCGATTTCTCAATATAATTTTGAGATGGGGCATATGCCGGCAGATATTGCAACTCTGAAAACTGCTGATGGGCAGTATGGTCCGTGGCTTCCTGGCGGTGATCTGAAAGATCCTTGGGGTCATGATTATCAGCTTGTTATTTTGAATGCGCATGAATACGTTGTAATGTCTAATGGTGCTAATGGTGTTAATGATTCTGGTTATAATGGTGACACTACTGACGATGTGTTTATTCGTGGTATTAACTAACGATTTATTAATTAAGAACTATTAATTTACCTCCGTAACAGGGAACTTCTAAGCTAAAGGAAGTTGTATGTACATACTAACCTTGTTGCGGAGTTTATTTTTTTTAATAAAATATGAAAGGATGATTTCAATGATGATGGAAAAAATGTCTCAAAAACTTAATGTACTGGGTGCTAAAGCTAGAAAACGTAAAGGTTTTTCCTTTATGGAAATTCTGGTATCCTTAGTGCTGATTGTATCCCTGTCTGTAGGTGCATTCTTTATGTTCAACGAAGCTCAACAAACTCGCAAAATGGCACAAATGCATAACGACATGGATGCTATCGTAAACGGTCTGCTGACTTACGAATCTCTGAATCTTGATTCTTCTCTGCCGGATTCCTTGGCTACTCTGGTTAATCCTGGCCTTGCTGCGGGAGATTCTATTGATGGTTCTGCTCATGAGAATATCGTTCGTAGTACTAAAGCTACGGATGGTAATTTCGTTGATCCGTGGGGCCAGGCATATAGCTATAGCGCAACCGATCGTACCCTGAGCTGCACTCCTAAAGACGCTTCTGGTTCTGCAATGGATGAGGTCGTTCGTCACTTCTAATGATTAATTGATAATACTGCGCTCTTCTTTAAGGGGCGCAGTATTTTTATAAAAAAGTAAAAGTTTTTGATAATTGGTCGCATGTTGGCAATGTAAATCCGCATACTGGTAAACGTGGTACACGTTGGTAATTTATTAATTTTATTTGTTAAGCCTCTGGAATTCCCAGGGGCTTTAACTTTTCATTAACTTAAATTTTAGTATATTTTGCGTGTGTAGTACAGTCCGGACTGGGGGTTTGGCAAAAGCATGAAATATTTAAAGATTATAGTTGCTATTCTATGTTTGGTTGTTTGCGGACTGTCGGGATATTATTTTTTCTTTTCAGGTGGCTCTAGTAATAGGGATGCTGATATTCAAAACAAAAGGTTCTATCTTATGATAGAAAATTATAGTACTCCTGTTGCCAATCTTAGTGTAAGCAGCATGAAGAGGAGTACTAATTTTTATGGCAAAGTGATTAGTACACGTTGTAGGATTGCAGATTTTAAGGATGCAAACAGTAAACAGGGCTTTATAAAAGATACTGTACGTATCGATAAGTTACCTTTTTTGTTTGTAGAACAAAAGATTCCTAATGGTAAGTTATGGGCAAAGTATCTTAGAAGAATTTCTGATACTGATGCCGAACTTATTGTTCACGGCCTTTTGATTAGTACTGAAAAGAAAACCTATTTTGTTCCTCAGCGTTTGTTTTCTCCTAATAATAAAGATATAAAGGCTTTATTGGCAGAAACTGATGCTGCCGCAAAAAAATAATGTATTGTTTGTGAGGTGGTTATTGTGCAAAGTCTTACTAAAAAACTTATTATTTGTGCTGTTGTAGCGAGTTTTCTTGGGTTTGGGATATACTTTAATAATTCATCGAAATCTGTTGATATTGATTCTTCCAGTCGTAACAAGGCTGTAGAAGTTGTTAATGAAAAAGTTGTTCCTTCTGTACCGGCGGTTGTTGTCGGCGATGAAGGTAAAATGGAAAAAATAGATGGGCGTGCTTTTGCCGTTTATGATGGTGATACATGTCGTATTGAGCTGCCTGGTGGTAAGGTTGAAAAGATTAGGTTTGCTCATATTGATGCACCTGAGAAAAAGCAGGAACATGGTCTTGAATCTCAGAAATTTTTAGCTAATATGATTGATGGCCGGTATATTACTATTTATGTGAATAATACTGATAGGTATGGGCGTAAGGTTGCTGATGTGTATTATGATGGACATCATGTAAATGCCGAAATGGTAAAAAATGGTTATGCTTGGCATTATAAAGCTTTTGATAAAAAAGGAACGAAGACTTATGAGATGTTTGATAAATTGGAGCAGGAAGCTAAAAAAGGTAAATTGGGATTATGGAAAGATTCTAAACCTGAAGCTCCTTGGGAATACCGTAAGAGGGTGAAGTAATTGTTTAAAAGATTATTTTGTAGTTTGTTATGTTGTCTTTGCTTTACTTTTAGTGTAATGCCTTTAGTTGTTTTTGCTGCAGGTGCTGGTAAGCAATGGGCTAATACTGATGAACTTACACTTGAGACATCTGGTAATTGTATTTTGTCTGGGTATATAGAAGATTATGCTGTTATGAATAACGGTAATATTTTGGGATTATTCCGTTCTAAAGATGCTAAAAAAGCTGTAAGGTTTTTTTTGGATTTAAGTGATGGTAGTGGAATGAAGAAAGACAGTGCTGAAGTTATTAGAGAAAATTCCGGTACGGTGAATAAGGTTTTACTGGAAGGCATGATAAGAAACCATGATGATAAGATAGAGATTGTAGTTTTTGATTGTGCCCTTGAACGTTGAAGATTGTATAAGAAGTAGTGGTTAATATGTTTCGTAGTTTTTTGATTGTTTTTTTGTTATGTTTCAGCATTTTTTCGCATTTTAATGGGATTGTTTATGCAGATGATTATCATGACCGTATTACGAGTTATTTTGGGTGGCGTATACATCCTGTAACTGGGCAATGGAAATTTCATGATGGTGTAGATTTTGCATATGAATCTGGTACTCCGATTTATGCATTGAAAGAAGGGGTTGTTTCATATGCTGCGGAATATGGTGGGTATGGGAATTGTGTTATTATTAATCATGCTGATGGTCTTCATACTTTGTATGCTCATTGCAGTTCTTTGGTTGCATATGCAGGTCAAGAAGTTGCTTGGGGACAGCTCATTGCGTATGTCGGTTCTACAGGCGTAAGTACAGGTCCTCATCTTCATTTGACTGTGTGGACGGATGCTGATGGTTATCTTGATCCTTTGGATTTTCTTGGAAATATGTCTAATTAGTTTTTTTGCCGCCTTTAAGGCGGCTTTTTGTATTTTAACGATTCTTTAACTTAAAGAGATTTATATTTTGTGTAATTCTAGTTATTTTTTTAATTAAGGAGGCTCTTAAATGAATATTAAAGCTGAAAAAATGAATAAGTTTTTGATTGATAATAAGCTTACTGCAAGGGGTCGTGAAGTACCTGGAGATGCGTTGCATACAATTTATCTTAATCTGGGCAGTGTTCATGGGTTTGAATATCTTATCCAGATTGATGATAGTCCAATTATTGGTGTAAAAGCTATTTTCGCTCGTAATATTGATCCTAATACCGAAGGGCTTTTGCCGTTGCTGAATCGCTTGTCCGGTAAATATAAGACTCATTCTTATATCGTTGATAAAGAAGGTTTCTTATGTGCTCCTTTTGCTGCGCTTGTTGATGACAATAGTTTTTCTCCTGATTTGTTTATTGATTATTGTACTTTAGTTGATCATTGTATTGCTGACGATCTTCCCGAGATGTTTGAACTGCTTGGATTAGAACTTCCTGAGAACTTTAATGCGGAAAATGATGAGGAAAGCGAAGCTGAAGCTGTTGCCGAGACTTCAGAGGCGGAAAAAGATGCTGGTGAAGCATTGGGTGAATAAGATTGACCAGGTTATATATTTGTGAAAAACCTAGTCTTGCCAAGGTTCTTGCGGAGAACCTTGGCTCTCCTGTTAAAAAGGCTAGTTATTATGAAGTAAATGGTGATTATGTTGCCTGGCTTAAAGGTCACATTATTGAGCTGATTATGCCGGATGATTATAAACCTGAATGGGAACGTAAGGTTTGTAATTATGATGTTTTGCCGATGATTCCGAAAGAATTTTGCAAACAGGTTAAAACAGGTTTTGGATATCCTGATTTATATAAAGGCTTGAAAGCGTTATCTTCTAAAGCAGATATTATTGTTAATGTTGGTGATCCGGACCGCGAAGGTCAGTACCTTGTTGATGAAGTGTTGGATATGCTTGGATGGCAGGGTAAGACTGAGCGGTTATTTATTAATGCTTATGATGATGCTACTGTAAAGAAAGCATTAAATAGTATTGAGGATAATAAGTCCGATAAGAACTATAATATGTATCGTAGTGCTTTTTGTAGGGATATTACTGATTGGCTTATAGGTATGAATGGTAGCCGTAAGTTTTCTCTTGATGCCGGTTATAGTGTTGCGGTAGGACGTGTACAGATTCCTATTCTTGCTCTTGTATATAGAAGGAATAAGGAAATTGATAATTTTAAGCCTGTTAAGTATTATAAGGTGAAAGCTACTAATGTAGCCCAAAATGTTTCTTTTATTTCTGAATGGAAACCGACGGAGCAGGAGAAAAAGTTTGGATTTGATTCCGAAGACAGGCTCATTGAAAATACTGTTGGTATTGATATTGCCGCTAAGGTTAAGGGAAATGATGGCGTTTTAGAAAAGATTATACGTGAACATAAAAAAGTACCTCAACCGCTTCCGTTTAATCTGGCTACTTTGCAAGGTACTGCTTGTGCTAAACTGGGTATTTCACTTAAAGAGCTTGATGAAATTATGCAGTCTTTATATGAGAAACATAAACTGCTTACTTATCCGAGGTCTGATTGCGAATATATCCCGGAAAGTCAGTTTGGTGATGCACCTGGTATTTTATCAATGCTAGCTTCTTTGAATGACGCAGAGTTATCTAAAATGGTTTCAGGGGCGGATAGTAGTATTTGTAGTAGAGCTTTTAATACTAAGAAAACTACTGCCCATCATGCTATTATTCCTACTTCTGTTAAACCTGATTTCTCTAAACTTACGGAAGGGGAACTTGGTGTATATCTTATTGCAGCAAAGCGCTATGTTCTTCAGTTTTATCCTTTGTATGAATATGATTCAACAAAGTTTTCTATTAGGTGTAAGGATGAACTTTTTGAAGCTTCAGGTTCTGTAGTTACTGATTTTGGTTGGAAACAGTTTTCTCGTGATGAAGAAAATGATAACCAGAAAGATAGCGATGAGAATAATTCTTTGCCTGATATTGCTGAAGGAAGTATGGTGTTTTTCGATGATGTAAAACTTGTTGAAAATGTTACTAAACCGCCTAAACGTTTTACTCAAAAGGATCTTATTGCGGCTCTTTGTAATGCTCATAAGTTTGTTAAAGACAAAAATTTAAGGGAGGTTATTAAGAATATTAAGGGTCTTGGTACTCCGGCTACTCGTAGTAAGATTATAGAAAAGCTTTTGGAGCGCGGGACTTTGATGGAGCAGGATTCTGGCAAAGGTAAAAAGAAAAATAAAGAGTTATATACTGCTCCTGAAGTAGAGGAATTGGTTAATGCTTTGCCGGATGAACTTACTTATCCTGATCAGACTGCGCTTATCGAACTTGATCTTGATAAAGTAGCTTCTGGTGAAGTAAGCGAATCTGAATATGTTTCTAAGATTTCTGTTTATATTAAAAATTTAATGCAGATTAAGGGTAAATTTACTCCTAAAGAAAGACCTGAAGATAAAAATCATCCTACATGTCCTGTATGTGGTAAAGGCAGGCTTTATTTACATGAAGGTAAATTTGGTAAGTTCTGGTCTTGTTCTGCGTATAAAGAGGGCTGCACTGCAAGTTTTGATGATAATAAAGGTAAGCCGGTTATTATCAGTTGCCCTGAATGTCAGAAGGGTTTTTTACGTAGACGTAAATCTAAGACTGGAAATTATTTTTGGAGTTGTAGTGATTATGCGAACGGTTGCAAGGCTTTTTATTATGACAATAACGGGAAGCCTGATATTCCGCCTCCTCCTGAGAAATGTCCTGTATGTGGTAAGAAGCTTAATCAGATTAATACTAAGAAAGGCAAATTTTGGGTTTGTGAGGATAGTAAGAATGGCTGTAAAGCTCCGTGGTTCGCTGATATCAAGGGAAAACCTCAAATTATTAAGTGTCCGAATTGCGATGGTTTCCTAATTAAACGTGAAGGAAAGGCAGGCTTCTTCTACGCCTGTTCTAATTTTGACTGTAGGACATTTTTCAGTGTAGATTCTAAGACTGGTAAACCGGTTAAGGATAAGCCTAAACCGAAAAAGAAATAGCGTAAAGAAAAGGCAGGTTCATTTGAACCTGCCTTTTCTATTTTTTTAACGGACACCATCTAGGGGATGTTTGGATTGCTGGAAGGCTTTCATAAGGAAAACTGAAAGCTATGAATCCTGGCATCTTTCGAATTTTATTTTTTTTGCAATATTCTTCGATATAGTTTTGATTTGGGTGTCGGCAGAAGAATTCGTATCTGGTATTTTGAATATTTCCTGTTTGAGATTTACAAAATTGGCATTCTTTACATTTTGGTTTCATTGTGCTTAAGCTCCTTTAACTGTTTATTAACGTGGTAAATTATATAGTTGGTAGGTAATTGTGAAAGCCGAGGTGATTATTATTGTTTTCTAAATGGGCTTGTGTTCGTATATTTTGTGGTTTTTTGGCAGTATTTAGTGTAAGTTCGGCTCTTGTTGTTTATGCAGATAATGATATTCGCTTTAATATAGGTAATAGTTCGGAATCTGCTATGTTTAAGCAGAGTGATCAGGTAAAAGCTGTATCAGATGCTGATAATGCTAATGATATTATTCCTGCTAAAAAAAGTTCTGTTTTAGTTTATGAGCTTCCTGCGCCGAAGACTAGAAAGGTTAAAGTATTTACTCCGTATTCTTATGACCTTGATGTAGATGCTTCTTTTTATTATTGGCATGATGATTGGCCGGAAGGAAGCGGAACAGGTATTACTTATAGAGGAAACAGATGTGTTCCCTGGTATACTGTAGCTGTTGATCCTGATGTTATTCCTTTGGGATCTAAAGTGTATATCAATGGCCGTGAATATCTTGCTGATGATATTGGTGGTGCTATAAAAGGTAATAAGCTTGATATTGCTGTAAATAGTAGGGAAGAAGCTTTTGCTTATGGTCGCAGATGGTTGCGTATTAGAGTTGTTCCGCCTTATGGTCAGGGTTCTTCTAAAATTATAGAGATTCCGGCTGATAAAGCGGATGATGCTAATTATTTGGCATCACTTGGTAGTGATGTTGAGCTTTTGCCATAAGGAGTGTTTTTGAATGTTTTTATCTGATAAGGATATAGAGAGAATACAGGAAGGCTTTTCTAAACAGTTAGATTCTTTATCTGCTGAATACAGTAAGATTATTGATTCGAAAAACGAAGAGATAAAACGTTATCAGGAAATTATAGGTCATTATGAGAAAGCCTTTGGAATTATTAGGAAAATAGCGGAAAATCATGAACAGATTTCTTCTACTCAGGAAAAAATTGTTGCAGAAAATTTGTCGGTGATTCAGTCGTTGAAATTGTTGTTGGAGAAAAATAATGGAAAATACTAATGTGGTATTTTTTGACGATTTAAATAAGGTTGTAAAACTTATTCCTTTAAATTATTTCAAAGGGAAGATTGAAATTCCTGATAAAAGGATGAAAACTAAGTCCGCTGATAAAAAGATTGATTTTTATGGTATAGGTTTTACCAGTCGTACGCTTTTTGAATTATATCTTGATGAAGCTATATATTTGGGCTCTAAAGAAGCTTTGAGTTATAAACGTATGTGGGCTGGTATATCTGCAGATAAATATTTTGATGGCGGTTTTGCTTATCCCGTCCAATGTATTGTGTGAGGTTTTCTATGTTTTATTTTATCGGAGCAGGACCAGGAGATCCGGATTTGCTTACTGTGAAAGCTTTAAAGATTTTGCAGAAAGCGGATTATGTTTTTTATGTTAAGGGTTTGTATCTTGATAGAATTCTTGAATTTTGCAAGAATGGAACTGAATTGATACCTATAAAGAATTTCGGCTTGGCTGAACAGGTATCTTTTATTAAAGAGCATCAGGATTTTGTAATTGTCAGATTGCATACTGGAGATCTTTCGCTGGAAAGCGGGTATCGTGATTTGGCAGATAGGTTGCTGACAGAGAATATAGCTTTTGAATGTATCCCTGGTGTTTCTTCTGTATCTGCGGCATTATCTTCTGTTGTTTCTGATGTACTTATGATTGGAAATTGTAATAGTTTTTCTGTTGTCAAACCGTTTGGACCTTATATTATTCCAGCAGGGCAGTCTATAAAAACTTTAGCTGGTTCTGGACGGGGACTTGCTGTATTTGGGGTTAATCGTTCTACCATACGCAATATTGTTGCAGAATATTATGAAGCAGGTTGTACAGATGAACAGTTTGTTTGTCTTGTATCTCGTGCTTCTATGCCTGAGCAGAAGATTATTGTTTTGCCTTTGGGAAAAGTCGTAGAAAAGGTTTTGAATGATGATAGCTTCAACAGGTTTACTATATTGCTTTCCGGGAATTTTCTTATGGCAAAAACGGTAGGCTTAATTGGAAAAACAAGAATTTTCCCTGAGATTGTTGCTTTGGAGGAAAATTGATGTTATTTTTTGATATATTATTTTTTGGCATATTATTAGTAGTAGCTTATATTGATTTCAAGACTCATTATATTTACGACTGCCATCTTATTATAGCTTCTGTTATTGTTGCCGGCATGTTATTATATTCTGGCGGAGACTGGATTGATAGTATTGAAGGTGCTGTTGCAGGTTTTTTGATTGGTTATTTGATGTATAAGATTGCTTATCTGTATTATAAAGAAGAAGCTTTTGGTTTTGGCGATGTACTTCTTTTGGCTGTTTTAGGTTTTTATTTTGGGCTTTATGGATTTTTTTCTTGTTTTAGTATAACTTATATGTTACTTGGTGTAATCCTTATTGTTCCTATTATTGTAAAACCTTCTATTGTCCGTATGAGTGTTCCTATGGCCCCGGTATATGTAATCGGTGCTTTAGTATATAAGTTCATGGGTTCGCCAGGATTGATTGAGTTTCTTTATGATTTGCAGAGAATGCAGTTTTTAGGGTAACTGTGGAAAATGCCTGCGATAATAGTCGCAGGCATTGTAGGTTAGTTATCAGTATAAGGGATTTTGGTTGTCGTCGTAGTGAAAACCACCATTATTATAATTATTTTGAGGTTCGGGAGGAAGTTCTTGTGGAATCGGCGGTTCTTCATTAGGTTGAATGGAAGGTTCATCAAAGTTTTCTTCAATGTTGAAGCCATAGTCTTGTGCAGTCATTTCTTTCTTATGCGGCAGTGCTTTAGAAATCAATTGGATTGCATTGATTCGCAGGCTGATGCCGTAGTTAACTTTACTTACCCAGAATACGTTTGGGGTATAGGAAACTTTAATGATGCTGCCATGAGGAACTTCTTCATCGTTTTCGATAAGTTTTGCTTTGGCATCAAAGATGTCGATTCTTCTTGGAATGAGATTACCGTTTTTGTCACGGAATTCACTTTTAGATTTGAACTTTATTGCATGGCTGCCGTCTTTTTCATCTGAGATAGGAAGGCTGGGCCTGCTGAAGTCTTTGTCCTGAAATTCAGGCATTTTCCTTACTCTTTCAATGAGAGAGTACATTTCGTCTTCAAACTTCTTGAGTTCTTCAGGGGTTACTTTTAATTTTACGGTAAATCCTACAACTTTTCCTTCGTAAATGTCAGGTTTTCTGAGTTTAGGGAAGATTGCCCGTCCCCTGGGAGTGGTTCTGAGTTCTGCTAAATAATTGTTAGCCATAGTTTTTGGTTTCCTTTCTGAATTTTGAAGGTAGTATATTATTTGTTATGTTAACATTTGGTTAACTATATATTTTTTATTTATGCAGGACTAGCAGTTGAGCTGTTGGTCAGTTTAACTGCTAGTCCTGCAAATTTAATTTTTTATTTTGAAAGTGAGGTTTTAATAATGTTTGATTTAACAACGTTACAATTGATTTCTACGTTCAAGCGCTTATCTGATCTTTTTTCTTTAGGAGTAGTTCCTTTTTCTGAAGTTCTTGATGATGAAGGACTGTGCTTGGTTTATGATGATTCTGAGCCTGTTAATACTGGAGATAGCAATAGTAATTCTTATCGTATTGTGTTAGATAAGTGTGTAGATGAAAATCATCATGATATTGTAAGTTATTATGAAATGTTCGGCGCGGAGTTCTATTTGGTGCATGAATATGATAAAGAATCTGATAGTATAGATGAATATATTTGCGTTCATTTCGATAATAGTGATTCTGTAGTTATTATTGATGAAAATGGTTGGTATTTCGTTGAGTAAGTAATGAAATGGATTAATCACAAAATACTTACTTCGTGTGTCATCCTTATAGTTACTGAAAATCCTTGGTATGCATTATATTCTGTTCCTGGTGCGGTATTGCCTGATTGGATAGAGGGAACTCCTCCTGATGGTAGTAGATATTGGGAGTGGAGAAGTAAACACAGAGGTTTGTCACATTGGTTTTTACCATATCTGGGCATTCTTCTTTTCGTTTATTGGCTCAAACATAATGGTTTTTCTTTTTGGAATTATCCTTTTTTGGGAGATATTGGGATTTTTATTATGTTAGGAGCTATAATGCATATATTAGAAGATGCCGTTTGTGGTAAAGTTCCTATATTTTCGTTAAAGAAGCGATATGGGATAAAATTGTTTTCTGTTGGTAGTATTTTTGAGTATTTTTTTTGTTATTCGCTTATTGCTGGTATTTATTACTGGAAATTTTACTGTTAGGAAAAGCCGCTGAATTTCAGCGGCTTTTTGCTATTTATATAGGGGATTGCCAGGTTACGGAATTTCAGAAATAACGAGCTTATCTTAAAAATATGATATTGTTTTGTTCTGAGATAGTGTTTTTACGTTTTAAAATTAACGATTTGTTAACTATTGAAACACTAGACTGTATATAACAAAGTAAATTGTTATATACAGAAAGAAGGTATTTTATGGCTAGTGAAATTAACCAGGCTGAAATTACGTTATTACGTTTTCCTGAAAATGTACGTAAGAGAAAAGAAATGTATTTGATTGATCCTAATCACTGCATTTATGAGATTATTGATAATGCTGTTGATGAGTTTAATGCAGGATATGCCAAAAACATAGAAATGGTGGTCAGAAATTCCAGCAATGGTTTTTCTACTGTAGTTGTTAAAGATGACGGTCGTGGCATACCGACTCAGATGTCTTCTGATCCTGAGCATTTGGAAGAAACTCAGGCGGAGGTTGCTCTTGGAAATCTTACTGCCGGCGGCAAATTCGGTACTGATAAAGGTTATCATACTATTACTAGTGGCTTGCATGGTGTTGGTGCATCTTGCGTTAATGCTACAAGTGAGAAATTTGCTGCTTATATAGACCATAATGAAACCCATACTGTTCTCCTTTATGAGAAAGGTATTTTGGTATCAAAAGATATAGAGAAGCCTGTCCCCGGCAGTGCTGTTCATGGCACTACTATAGAGTTTGTTCTCGATAGGGAATTATGGAAAGGTGAGAATTTTGACCTTTCTGTAATCCGTCGCAGGCTTAAGCAGCTTACTTTCCTTAATCCGGGATTGAAGATTTCTTATAGTGAGTATTCTGTTGAAGGTTCTGAAATAGTTAGTGAAGAGTATTATCATGAAGATGGTCTGATGGATTATTTTGCTGATATTACTTCTTCCCGTACTATGCTTGAAGAAAAACCCGTAAGGATTAGTAAAACTGTAAACGATCCTGAACTTGGTGATATTGCTGTTGATGTTGTTTTCTGTTATTCTACTTCATATACTTCTGATATTTACGGCTTTGTGAATAGTGTTTCTACTGCCGCTGGTGATCATTATAAAGGTTTTAATATGGGCGTTAACCGTGCAGTTACTTCTTTCTTTTCTGAAAGCGACAAATATAAGAACCTTGTCAAGAACCTTGTGATTGACGATACTAAAGAAGGGCTTTGTGCTATTGTTTCTGTTAAGGTCATGTATCCTAAATTCGAGGGTCAGTCTAAGCAGAGCATTAAGATGCCACAGGTAGGTAGTGCTGTAAATAGTATGGTTCGTGAAGAGTTTAAATTTTTTCTTGAACGTCATCCGAGTTTTGCAAAGGCATTGGCTGATAAGCTGGAAAAAGCATATAAGGGCCGTCAGGCTGCAAAACGCGCCCGTGATGCTGCTCGTGGTATGAAAAATGCTTTGGATAGTAGCCTTCCTGGTAAGCTTTCTGCTTGTTCTTCTAAAAAACCTGAAGAGTGTTCTTTGTATATCGTAGAAGGTGATTCTGCTGCAGGTAGTGCCATTCAAGGCCGTGATTCTCGGACTCAGGCAATTCTTCCTGTATTTGGTAAAGTGCTTAATACTGAAAAGAGCCGTCCTGAAGAAGCTATTTCTAACGGTAAATTGCTTGATGTAGTGAAAGCTTTAAAGTGTGGTATTGGCAAAGATTTTGATATTAAAAAGCTTCGTTACCATAAGATTATCATTATGGCCGATGCGGATGTTGATGGTGCTCATATTAGTACTCTTTGGATTACTTTCTTTTATCGTTATATGCCTGAGCTTGTTCTTGGCGGGCATTTGTATATTGCGCTTTCTCCGATTTATCGTGTGGCTGAGACTATTGGCAAACGTGAAGTTTATCATTATTTCTTCAATGATGATGAGCTGGCGGCTTTTAAGACTAAGAATAAAATCCATGTATCTTATATTAAAGGTCTTGGTGAGCTCCAGCCTAAGCAGCTTTGGGAATCTACTATGGATCCTGAAAATCGTAGGCTTATTCGTGTTACGGCAGATGATGCTGAAATGGCGAGCTATGCGATTGCTAAATGTATGGGTACTAATGTAGATATTCGTCGTCAGTTTATCTTGGATAATGCTGATTTTGATAAGGTTTTGGATTAATTGTTGCAAGAGGAGTTGCTGATATGCCGGCGTATAGATATTCATTGAAAGATGGTTCAGAACGCTATCTTGCTAAATTCTATTATAGAGATAGGCATGGAAAGCAGAATCAGGCTTTTAAAAGAGGTTTTGAAACCAAACAAGCTGCTGAAGTTTATGAAGTAAATTTTCTTGCTGAATTAAACAGTAAACCAGTTCTTGTTTTTAGTGCTTTAGTAGAAAGTTATCTTAATTATTGCAAAAACAAATCACTTAAGGTAACTACTTTGGCTAATAAGCAGCAGCTTATTGATAAACACATTTTGCCGTTTTTTGCAGACAAACTTATTGGGGAAATCAATCCTGATATGATTGCTGAATGGCAAAAAGGCTTTTTGAAATCCGATGTAGAATATTCATCTACTTATATTTATAATACCAACAATTTATTGAAGTATATTTTTGACTATGCTGTGGAAGTTTATGATTTGCCTGATAATCCGGTTCGCAAGTGCAGTAATATAGGCAAGGCTCGTAATGAGCATACGGATTATTGGACGATTGATGAATTTAACTTGTTTATAAACGCTTTGCAGGATACTGAAAGCAATCGTTCTGCTGGTATTAAGCGTAAGGCTGATGAATATACGTTGGCAGTAGCTTTTAATATTTTGTTTTTCTGCGGATTGAAAGTAGGTGAACTTCTTGCACTTACACAAAATGATGTTGATTTTGTTAATTCACAATTAGTAGTTTCTAAAACTTATAAGAAGTTTAATGGTGTAGACTTAGTTACAGC
>PPYF01129650.1_pt1 | contig 29068 bp, 27 predicted proteins | sample 1559871 | NCBI WGS metagenome assembly PPYF01 (sample SAMN08240021, study PRJNA423297) | Human gut metagenome, whole genome shotgun sequencing project.
ATAGGATATATCCCATATAATATAGATAAGGGATATATCCCATAATTAAGGAGACAATAAATATGCAGGAATTTGAGATTGTTTTTTATGATAAACCTGACGGTAGTGAGCCTGTAAAAGAATTTCTTTTGTCTGTTGATGATAAAATGAGAGCAAGGTTAGTTAGAACGATTGAATTGCTTGCTCAAAACGGAACGACCTTGCGAATGCCCTATTCAGAACATCTTGTTGACGGAATATTTCAAATCAGAACAAAGGTCGGTTCAAATATTTCGAGAGTACTTTATTTTTTCGTGATTGGCAAAAGAATTGTTCTCACAAACGGATTTGTCAAAAAAACGCAGAAGACTCCTAAAAGTGAAATTGAGCTTGCGAAGAAATACCGAAACGAATTTTTGAACAGGGAGGAAAATTGATATGACGAATTACAAGGATTTTTTAAATGAACAGCTTCAGAATGAAGAATTCAAAAAAGAATACGATGCACTCGAAGCAGAGTTTTCCATTATTCAGGCTATGCTTGATGCAAGAAAAGCATCGGGACTGACGCAAAAGGATTTGGCAGACCGTACCGGTATTGCACAGGCAGATATCAGCAAATTGGAAAACGGAAATGCCAACCCTTCACTTAGAACTTTGCAAAGACTTGCCGACGGAATGGGAATGAAACTGAAGCTTGAATTTGTTCCTGCTAACAGATAACATCGAAACAGGTGGCACCAACTCCGTGTCGCCTGTTTGTATGAGAATTATAGGTGAAATATTACCGATTGGAAACGTTATGTTACCAATCTTATATCCCGTACACATCGGCGACGCCATGCTGATACTGTAAGAAACAACATTGAGTACGACGTCCGCAAAAGGTGCAGTATATCTGGTCTTTTGCGGATTTTTGTATCGCATAAAACATGCAGGTCGGTTTGCGTTGTACTCCAGGATACAAAAAAGGCCGTATGAATTGAATGCTATGATTTTGATTTATAAAATAATTTATAGATTGCAATTTATAGTATTGACAATTACTTGCTTATCAAGTATCATGTACCTGTAAAATAAATTATAGGAGGTACACCTTATGAGCAACATGGAAATGTCGATTCAAAAACGATTGAAGGCTTTGGAAACACAGCCGAAAAAGCAGATTACCATTTCACTAAAAACAGAGTATATCGACCAATTGGACTCCATTGCAAGGACACTCACAAGACAATCCGGCAGAAGCACTTCTAGAAATATGATTATTGAGGATGCAATAGAAGCTTATGTTCAAGATGCTATGCAGATTTTTGAGGAAGAGGGAATTGCGGTAGAAAGAGGGAGTTCCGATAACGAAATTTTTGATACCGTTGTCTTCCCCGCGCATGAGGAAGGGTTCCGAAAGGTTTTTTTGGATGAAAATAGATGGTATTATGTCCGCGTCCGAAAAGACAGGATTCCCAACCTCAAGTATATTGCCATCTATGTAGGATCACCGGTTTCCAAAATCACCCACTACGCGAAGATCGCCCAGAACGGTTTTGCGTATCATGAACAGGAGAAAAAATATATGGTCCATTTTGAAGGGCAGGCAATTGAGTTGGAAAATCCTGTACGGTTGGGAGGAATCTCAGCGGCTTCGACAAGAGCGCCCAAATACACTACGCTGCAAAAATTACTTATGGCAGAGCAGTATAAAGAACTCTGACTGGATACGGTGACGCTCCAAGTGTTGGTTTACCAAAGGACTATCGGAGTACGCTTACGGTGCGGAAACCATAATGGGCAAACAGGGCGAGCGCTTCCGAATCGATCCGTTCACCGGAAACAACAATGGGGATAGCCGGAGGACAGGAGACCGTGGGTGCGCCGCAGATCCGCCCCAAAGCCTGTTCTATGGGGATTTTCTCATGGGCGGCAAATAACGCCTGCCGGATAGTCAATACCGGTTCGCTTTTTGCCAACGGCAGAGGCGAACGCTTTCCATAGGAAACGTGATTTTCTCCCAGGGCGGATCCCACCCGGTGCCAATCCTCCAAACGGTTTTCCGGAGTCGCCATCAGCACCAGAAAATCCGGGTCGGCATATTCACATTCGATCCTCTGCCGGCGCAGCTTCTCTGCCAGCATCCTGCCGGTAAGTCCCGTGGGAGCGGCGATGGTCAGCCGCAAAGGATCCGCGGTCTCCAATTTCCAGCCCACACGTATCAGCTTGATTCGCAGCAAGTCCAGACTGCGGACTGTCTCTGCCAAACGGCTGGGATAGTCTGCAGCAAGGTAACGGTTGCACAGGTCCAGGGAGAGGAGCGTCAAGTAAGACGGACTGGTTGACCCGAACATGGCAAGGGCCCCTTTGGCATGTTCCACAAAGGATGCCGGCGCTCTGTTGGCAACATGCAGATACGCGCCGCCGGTGAGTACCGGCAGGGTTTTATGCGCTGAGTCGCAGCAGATGTCGGCGCCCAGTGCCAATGGATGCCGGTTAGGCTCCAGAAAGCGCAAATAAGCACCATGCGCGTTATCCACCGCCAAAATGGTACCGTACCGATGGCAAACCGCAGACATCGCCGAGATGTCCGCCATACCGCCCAGATAGTCGGGACTGGTGAGATACACTGCGGCGGGCGGAGCGGACAGCCCCGTTAGCGTTCGTTCTAACGTTTCCGCTGATACGGGACAGCCGCAGAGAGGACCGGCCTCATCCGGCCAGAGCCAGACGACTTCGAAATCCAATAAGGCAGCGGCGTAAACAAATGCTTTGTGAACATTTCGGGCTGCAACTACAAGGGGAGGGGTTCCTTGCGGCCGATGTGTCAGCGCCAGGTACAGCATAGCACGGATGCATTGGCTGGAACCCTCTGTTGCATAAAAAGTCTGACCGGAACGAAAGAGTTCCGTGGCATTGGTCTCGCTTTGCGCGATGATGCCCGAAGCCTCATAAAGGTCGTCTGCGCCGGAAATTTCGGTAATATCCAGATGCTCGCACCCCAAAAAGGACCGACCTTTGTGTCCGGGCATGTGGAGCCGTATCCTGTTCTCTTTGTTATAGCGGCTCACAAAATCCGCGATGGGAGTATCCATCAGCTTTTCTCTTGGGCGGCGGCTTCGGCCGCTTTCATCATAATGGCACACTCGATGCGTTTTCGAAACAGCTCGCATCCTGCTTCGTACACTCCCCGTATGGAACCGGAAGCATGATAGGCGTTGGCGGCGCAGCCTCCCGAGCAGTACAGCTTGGCCCAGCAGTCAGCGCATTCCGGACGGGCATACACATTGCAGGAACGAAATTCTTCACGCAGGGCGGTATTGGTAACGCCATTCCACACATCCCCTAGTTTGTATTTTGTCTCACCTACAAATTGATGGCATGGATATAAGTCCCCCCAAGGCGTTACCGCCATGTACTCGGTTCCGGAACCGCAGCCGGAGATCCGCTTATAAATACAAGGACCGCCGGTCAGGTCTAACATATAATGATAAAACGTGATGGGCCGGCCTTCTTTTTTTCGACGCAGCATCTCTTTCGCCAGAATTTCGTATTGTGTTTTGACCGTTTCCAAATCTTCCGCCGTCAGGGCGGCCGGGTCATCCGGAGCGCAGACCACCGGTTCCATGCTCAATTCCGTGAAGCCCAAGTCCGCCATGTGAAACACATCGTTGGTAAAGTCAGGATTCGCGTGGGTGAAAGTACCCCGTATATAATAATTTTTACCACCTCGCGCTGCCGCCAGTTTTTGAAACTTTGGCACAATACGGTCATAGCTGCCGTTGCCGGCATAATCCACGCGAGTAAGATCGTTTATTTCCTTTCGGCCATCCAGGGACAACACGACGTTGCTCATTTCCCGGTTGGAAAAATCAATTACATCGTCGTCGATCAGCAAGCCGTTTGTCGTAAGCGTGAAACGGAACTGTTTGTGATGGCGTTTTTCTTGGGTACGAGCATAGGTTACAAGTTGTTTCACGACGTCCCAGTTCATCAGCGGTTCCCCGCCGAAAAAGTCAACCTCCAGATTGGTTCGGCGGCCGGAATGACGGATCAGAAAATCCAGCGCTTGCTTTCCTACTTCAAAGCTCATCAGTTGGCGTTCCCCCTGATACTTCCCCTGACTTGCAAAGCAGTAGGCACAATTGAGATTGCAGGTATGTGCAACATGAAGACAGAGCGCTTTTACTACGTCGCCGGATCGTTCCTTGAAGGTGCCTGCTATGTCGGCAAAGGTATCCGGTGTGAAGAGCTTTCCTGCCTTTATCAGAGCGTCGATATCCGCAACGCATTCTCGCAAATCCGTTTCCGTCACATCTTCCCGGTAAGCATATTTTTCCAGCATTGCGGCAACGAGCTCGTCCGGCTGTTTCTGCTGAAACATGGCGATGATATCGTAAGCCACTTCATCTACCACATGAATGGCGCCGGAACAGGTATCCAGCACGATGTTGTAGCCATTAAGCTGATACTGATGTACCATAAATGGATTCCTCCCGTACACATAAAAAGTGCCGCCTGTTCAGGCGGCAGCTTTTCCGTTGCGATTACTTCTTGTCCGTATTCTCGCACTTCTGATTTGCAACGCCGCAGCTGGTTTTGCAGGCAGATTGACAGGATGTCTGGCATTCGCCGCAACCGCCGTTCTTGGCGCTCTCACACAGAGGACAGGTCTCAAGAGTTTTGATTCTTTTCATGATACACATCTCCGTTCTGTAAAAACTGGTATATGTTAAGGACATCAGCTCCATATCCTGGGCGGTGGCCTAATTCATAAAAATTTTAACATAGAACAGGAGTAAAGTCAAGGACGGCGCCAACGCAGCCAGAGCGATTCGAGAAACAAATCGGTACGATGCAAATCGAATTGGAGGTCCTGCAAAATACTCTGCATCCGGTTCCGGATCAGGCGAAAAAAGATGGAGAGATAGGAAGGCGTGTGAAGCTTGCCTATTTCAAAAAGCCCGCGATAATCTTTTCTTCCGCTTCTTTTTCGGTTAAGCCCAGGGTACGCAATTTCATAATTTGCTCGCCGGCGATTTTCCCGATAGCCGCCTCGTGAATCAGAGCAGCATCCGCGTGGTTGGCGGTTAGATCCGGTGAAGCGCTGACCTTTCCTTGTCCCGCGATGATCGCGTCACATTCTGAGTGTCCGGTACAACGAGCGTTGCCAACCATTTTGGAATGATATTCCTGGTAGGAACGGTCTCTCGCTACGGAACGGGAAATCAAATCGGCGCCGGCGCCCTCTCCATTTAATTCCACGACAAAATCTGTTTTGGCCCATTGTTCCCGTTCTGTCAGGATTCGTTCCCGGATGAGGATCCGGGAACGGGCTGCCAAAAAAGCGCTGGTTTTCCGCACGCTGCGATCCACTCCTCCGATTTGCACCGTATCCATTTCCAACAGGGATCCTTCCGCCAGAGTCGCTTCGGTAACCGGGTCGATGGAGCGGATTCCGTTTCCCGTTCCGGTTCCCACGTGCTTCTCTTGATAAAGGACACGAGCGTTTTTCCCCAGGAAAAAGCGGTGAATACCGTTGTGCCGTGCCGGTTCTCCGTTTTCGGTGTGCACGCCGCATCCGGCGACGATGATCACATCCGCATCTTCTCCAATATAAAAATCATTGTATACTAAGTCGTCTATGTCCCCATGGGTAACACAGGCGGGAATGGAGACGGTTTCTCCTTTCGTTCCAGGCAGTACGTGAATGTCCAGGCCGGGAAGATCTTCTTTTGATTCGATTAGAATATGCTCTGTAGACTGACGGCCCGCACATAAGCCGTCTTCCCGGATATTGTAAGCGCCCACAAAGGAATCCTTCCAGTTGGAGACGGCGGAAAGCAATGATTCAGTAATTTTTTTCATGTTGTTGTTCCTCCCTTCCTTTCGGACAGCGGCCGCAGCCCGGCCTGCCGGACAGCAAGTATGGCAGAATACCGGAACCCGGTCCTTTTTCCTTCAACGTTCCGTCGGAAATCACCACGATTTCGTCGGCGATTTCCAAAATGCGCTCCTGATGGGAGATGATCACCAGCGCGCCCTGCAAATGCTGCTGCATGGAACGAAATACCTCAATCAGATTGGTAAAACTCCAAAGGTCAATGCCTGCTTCCGGTTCGTCGAATACGGTGATTTTCGTATGCCGCGCCAAGACGGTGGCAATTTCAATCCGTTTGATTTCTCCGCCGGATAAACTGGCGTTTACCTCCCGGTCAAGGTATTCCCGGGCGCACAACCCCACCTTGCTTAAGATATCGCATAGCATGTCCTCCGATAACATTCGGCCGGCGGCCAGAACAATCATGTCCCGGACGGTAAGCCCCTTGAATCGGACAGGCTGCTGGAACGCATAGCTGATGCCGTTTTTTGCCCGTTTGGTAACATCCCAATCCGTAATATCCTGTCCATCCAGCAGGACACGTCCGCCGGCCGGCTGTTCCAATCCGGCAATCACCTTGGCCAGCGTAGTTTTTCCTCCGCCGTTGGGGCCTGTAATGGCCGTCAGCTTTCCCTCCGGAATGTCCAACGTGATCCCCTTGATAATAGGCTCTCCCTCCGGGGTGTTCCAAACAATATTTTCACATCGCAGCATGTTACGATCCCTCCTGTTTCCTATCGGCTCATCCCAGAGCCACATCCAAAATCATCATGATTAGAAAGCCTGCCATGACGCCAAGCGTACCCGTATTGGAGTGTTGCCCCAAATGGGCTTCCGGAATCAACTCTTCTACGACGACGTACATCATCGCGCCTGCCGCGAAGGAAAGAAGCCATGGCATAGCAGGTCCAATCACTCCCACGGCCAGAACCGTCAGAATTCCGAAAATAGGTTCCACGATTCCGGATAAACTTCCATAGAAAAACGCTTTGGCACGGGATGTTCCTTCCTGGCGAAGCGGCAAAGCGATTGCCGCACCCTCCGGAAAATTTTGTATGCCGATGCCGACCGCCAATGCCACCGCGGCGGTAAATTGGGCGGAGTCCACTCCGTAGGGAGCCGCCAAAGCGAAAGAAAGTCCTACCGCCATTCCCTCCGGAATGTTGTGCAGCGTTACGGCGGAGACCAGTAATGTTGTTCTTTTCATGGAAGTGGGAATGCCTTCCGGTTTGCTGGATCCCGGATGGAGATGAGGCAGGAGATAGTCCAGCAGCATCAAAAAGGCGACTCCCAGCAAAAATCCGCCCGCCGCGGGAATCCAACCGGTTTTTCCCTGTGATTCCGTCTCTTGAATCGCCGGAATCAGCAAAGACCAGATGGAAGCGGCAATCATTACTCCAGCGGCAAAACCGAGAAAAATACGCTGGACCGTTTGATTGGTTTGCTTGCGTAAAAACAGGACGGTTGATGCGCCTAGCGTCGTCATCAAAAAGGTAAAAAGTGTTCCCGCTGCCGCCCATGGTAAAAATTCCATACCGCGTCTCCTTTCCTTCCGTTTTCTGCCATGCCGGCGCCATGCCGGCAGAGGGCGACGTATTTGCAAAAGTTAGCGCATGCTAACCAGTGAGTATCATTATATACCTTTCGACGTTTTCTGACAATACCTTTTCCTACTTTCTCCGCTGAATTTATTGAGGGAGGAAGTGAAAAAATTTTTATTTTCCTATTGACATAGGCGAATGTTATGTTATCATAACATATGAACAATAATTCATATGAAAGGGTGTTTGCTGAATGGAAGAGAAGAGAGACATAGACCGATGTGATTTTCTCCATGTACATGAAGATCTGGTGGAACAAGTGAATCAAACGATACCGGATGATGAGATTTTATATGATCTAGCAGAACTATTTAAAATTTTCGGTGATTCGACGCGCATCAAAATTTTGTATGTTTTGTTTGAATCGGAGATGTGCGTCTGTGACATCGCTCAAATTCTGAACATGACACAATCGGCAATTTCCCACCAGCTTAGAGCACTCAAGCAAAGCAAATTGGTGAAATACCGCCGGGAAGGCAAGACCGTATTCTACTCATTGGCGGATTCTCATGTACGTACCATCATCGATCAGGGAATGGAACACGTAGCAGAATAATAATATCTTTTTGTTTCAGTCGATTGCCCGCAGCCGGCTGACAGATGAATCATAGAATAACGTGCTGCGGAGAAAAGAGGTTTCTTATGAAAAAACAATACAAACTAACGGATCTGGATTGTGCTAATTGCGCTGCAAAGATGGAGGCGGCGATTCGAAAAATACCCGGCGTTCAAAATGCAGCTGTCAGTTTCCTTTCTCAAAAGATGACCGTCGAGGGAGAGGACGAACGGTTCGAGGAAATCATGGATCAGGTGGTATCCGTTTGCAAACGAATTGAGCCGGATTGCCGGATCAGAAGATAACACAAAGCCCCGGAGAACGGACAGCGTGAAACTACCTTTCGCGCAGCATTTTTGTGCTGTTGGCGCAAAGGCGGTTTGCCGATTTTGTTTGGCAAAGCCAGTGCAAATTCCGAAGAAAGGAACCTTTGCTATGCAAAGACATGGTGATTGGTATGAGTAAAAAGCAGAAAAAAATATTGTTTCGAATTGGCGGGAGCGGGGTTCTGCTCATTCTTTGTCTTCTTCTCCCGTTGGAGGGCTGGGTCAGGCCGGCTGTTTTTCTGGCGCCGTATCTTTTGGTCGGCTGGGATGTTTTGTGGAGGGCGCTGCGCAATATCCTTCATGGGCAAATTTTTGATGAGAATTTTTTGATGACGGCAGCAACACTGGGAGCGTTCGGCATCGGGGAATACCCGGAGGCCGTGGCGGTGATGCTTTTTTATCAGACCGGCGAACTGTTCCAGAGCTACGCGGTAGGGCGGTCGCGGCAGTCCATTTCGGATTTGATGGACATCCGTCCGGATTATGCCAATGTGGAAATGGACGGAGAATGGAAGCCGATGGATCCGGAGACAGTAACGATTGGCACAACGATTTTGGTAAAGCCGGGAGAACGGGTTCCTTTGGATGGCGTCATTCTGGATGGACACTCTACCGTTAATACTGCTGCTTTAACAGGCGAATCCCTCCCTCAGGACGTGGAAGAAGGCGACTCCGTCATCAGCGGCTGCGTCAATCTCAGCGGCGTTCTGTATGTTCGGGTAACGAAGGATTTTGGCGAATCCACCGTCATGAAGATTCTGGATATGGTGGAGAATTCCAGCGGTAAAAAGGCGCGGGCGGAGAATTTTATTACCAAGTTCGCCCGATATTACACTCCCGTGGTGGTCATCGGCGCATTGCTGTTGGCTTTGCTGCCGCCTCTGCTGCTGGGCGATTCCTGGAGCAAGTGGGTTCAGCGGGCATTGATCTTCCTGATGATTTCCTGCCCTTGCGCGTTGGTTATTTCCGTTCCGCTGAGCTTCTTCGGCGGAATCGGAGGCGCATCCAAATGCGGTATTTTGATCAAAGGCGGCAATTACCTGGAGGCCCTTTCTTCCGCGGAAACCGTCGTTTTTGACAAGACCGGCACTTTGACAAAAGGAACGTTTCAGGTGACGGCGGTTCATCCGGATCAGATCACGGAAGAAGAACTGCTGGAGTGGGCCGCTATGGCGGAAAGCTATTCGGAACATCCCATATCCCGATCACTGCGGGAGGCTTGGCCCAAACAGTTTGACCCGGCCAGGGTAACGGACGTGGAAGAACGCCCCGGACGCGGCATCCGCGCTTGCGTGGACGGCCGTGACATCTTGGCGGGAAATGATAAAATGATGCGAGAGGCCGGTATTTCCTGGCATGACTGCCATTTGTCCGGTACCATCGTTCACGTTAGTGTGGATGGGGCGTATGCCGGCCATATTATCATCTCGGATGAAGTGAAACCGGACGCGGCGGAAGCCATCCAAGAATTGAAACGGCTTGGCGTCCGGAATACCGTCATGCTGACAGGGGATGCCCGGCTGGTGGGAGAAGCGGTTGCGGCACAGTTGGGTATCGATGAGGTTCATACGGAGCTTTTACCGGCAGATAAGGTAGCACAAGTGGAACGTTTGCTGGGACAGGAACGGGGCCAAGGGAAACTGGTCTTTGTGGGAGACGGAATCAATGACGCACCGGTCTTGTCTCGGGCGGACATTGGTATCGCTATGGGAGCCCTTGGCTCCGATGCGGCCATCGAAGCGGCTGATATCGTACTGATGGACGATAAGCCTTCCAAGCTTGCTTTGGCGGTACGGACATCCCAGAAAACGCTGCGGATCGTCAAACAAAATATTGTATTTGCATTGGGAATTAAGGTGGTGGTATTGGCATTGGGTGCGGTTGGGCTGGCCAACATGTGGGAAGCGGTTCTGGCAGACGTTGGTGTTTCCGTTGTGGCAATTCTGAACGCGTCACGGGCTCTGCGGGCCGGCCGAGCCGCATCAGCCGGCAAGAAAGCCGGTACGGCGTAATCTTTCAGGCAGCATCCGCAGCTGTTTTTCACGGAACAAGGCTTGCAAAAGACCATCTTCTATGGTATGTTACACGCAAATGGGAGGTGGGTATCAAATGATATGGTATCCGGATATTGTAAAACGGCTTGTGGATCTGGAGCGGTTGTCGATTCTGCCGGCTGACGGGGAGCGATGCGTCAATTTTACGTCGGCGGACCGCTCTTCCCGGTACGATCCTCAATCGGATTCGTATCGGGATTGGGCGGCCAACGATGATGGGCATGGTTTTGTTCGTTTCCTAGAGGATGGACGGAAGGTATTGGCGGAAATACAGGGTGCCGGCTACCTTGCTCATATTTGGACCGCGGAGTTATTGCCGCATCCGATTCAGATCTATGTGGATGATGCGGAACAGCCTGTTTTTGACCGTCCATACTGCTCGATTTACCAGGATCAGGACGGTCTTTTTTCTTTCCCGGAATTAACGTATGCCAGTGCGGGAGCATTCAACACCTATGTTCCGTTATCCTTTCAAAAGAGCTGTCGTATAGTAGCTTCTCCGGAGTGGAATTCGTATTATGCCATTCAGTTTGTTCTGCTTCCGGATGGCAGCCAGGTGGAGCCTTGTACCGGCAAATGGACTGCGGAGCAGCGGACTGCTTTGGAAGATGCCTGCCGTGTTTTGTCCGGGCCGGTCTCGGTGCCGGAACAAGCGGTCCGCCGGTCTTGCGTGATAGAGGCAGGAGAGGAAACCGCTTTTTTACGGTATACCGGTTCCGGGAAGGTTACCTGGCTGTCTTTTCGGCCTTCCGACCCGGAGCAAGATTGGCGTTTCTGGAAAGGCGTTACTCTTTCTGTTTTTTGGGACGGGGAAAAAACGCCCAGCATATGGACTCCTGTCATGGATTTTTTTGGCCGGTGCTGCGGAGGGGATTCTTTTACTACGTATCCTCTGGGCGGTACCGATGCGTTTTTGTACTGCCGGTTTGTCATGCCTTTTTGGAAGGAAGCGCGCCTGGTGATTCGAAATGACAACGATTGCTCCGTTTCCTTTGAGATGGCGTACTATGTGGAACCGATCATCCGGGAGCAGAAAAACCTGGGCTATTTTCATGCGAAATGGAATCGGGAATGTTTCCAGTCCGGACGAAAAGACCGATGGCCGGATGATACATTGTTAAAGACGGAAGGAAAAGGCCGCTTTGTTGGACTGGGACTCCATGTCTTCCAGGAGTATGACAACGCCGATCCTCTGTCTTCTCCCGGTGAGTACTGGTGGGGAGAAGGCGATGAAAAATTTTTTGTGGACGGAGAGTTCTTCCCTTCCTGGTTTGGTACCGGAAGCGAAGATTATTTTGGATATGCCTGGGCCATCCCGGAGTTGTTTTCCCGCCCTTATCATGCGCAAATTCACAATGAAGGCGGCATTCATTTCCGTGGAAATCGAAGTCTGCTTCGATTACATGTTTCCGAAGCCGTTCCTTTTTACCATTCCTTTGAAGCGGCATTGGAAAAATATCATTCGAATGAGTTTGTCCGCTATGGAGCGATTGCTTACTGGTACTTAGAACGAGACGGAAAGGATCCGTACTTACCGATATCGTTAGAAGACAGGACGTCTTTTTACGAGGCCGGCGGTTATGACAAACCGGGGGCGCTTGTTCCGCTGAATGCGGGATGGGAAGCGGCAGAGATACCGGGCTTGTCGGTAGAGAAGGATAGTTGGTCCTATGAGTGCTGTGCGGCGGAAAGTCCCAATTACGTTTTGACCGGTCCGGCATTTGTTTTGACAGGCGATCCGGTGTCTTTGGAGTTAGCCGGTACCGCCTTCCGAGATCCTTATACGGCGTATTATGTTGATCTGATTACGGAGGATGGACGAACGATTGCCGCCGCGGCGGCGGATGGGGAAGCTTGGAGGACGCTGATCTGGAACGTTCGCGCTTATCTTGGCTGCCGTGTTCTGTTTCGCATTCATTTAACAAATCACCAGCCGGGATGGACTCTTCGCGTCCGGCATTTGCGGATTCCGGGGATTTTGTAAACCTTGCCGGAAGCAGGCGCCCAAGGCACAATTGACTGGCCGTGGCGAAATACCCTAATAAATCGAAGCGAATCAACCTATTCCCGTTTTGATCGGCACCGCCTATAATCTAAAATAGAAACAGCGGAGAAATGGAGTGTTCTGTCCGATTTGACGGCGGAGGAAAGCTTTGCTTCGCAATTAGATATCGTTTTCGAAAAGGAGGAGCAGTCGTGATCAAAAAAGTAGGAGCGTGTTTTTTAGTACTGTCTTTGGTCTTTGGTATGTCTTTTGGGCAAGGCCATATCGCAGAAGCAGCACCCGGCTTCGATACCAATATGACAGGTTGGAAAGGAATCGAATCTTCCTGGAAACAGACTGATGACGGTTTTGTGGATGGCGAGGAGCAGACGGTAGAGGATTTTGCCATTTCCGATTCTACCGTGGATGGAACCAGAGATTTCATCTACACGGTAGAGTTAAAGAAAGTGTCCGGTTATGGCGCGGGATTGATACTGGGGGTGAAGGACAGCGGCAGCCGGCAGGGGATTCTAAATAATTATATCTATTTTATTGCAGATGATGCCAACGTATACTACAAGGTTACGGCCGGCGGCGTAGCGGCAGATCCGGTGGGGCGGCCTTTGACGGACGAGGAAAAAAGTGCGCCTTCCCTGACGTTTCAGGTAACATACCGTGCTGCGGAGGAGAATGCGGTGTTCACACTCAATGGCAATGTGGTTCAGAGCTGCGGTTCCGCATCCAGATTATCCGGGAAGTTGGGGCTGATGGCTCATGACGCAAAAATTCAGGTGAACAAGGCCAACCTGACTCTTGGCGACAAAGCGCCGGAGGAAGGGGGAGACCCCTTGTTTGAAACCAATCTCACCGGTTGGAAAGGAATCGAATCAGACTGGAAGATAACGCCCAACGGCTACCGGGATGGAGCGGAGCAGAGCGCACTGGATTTTGCTATGTCCGATGTGCGGATGGATGGCAGCAAGTCTTTCACTTATGAGGTCAAGCTGGAGCGAATCAGCGGGTACGGATTCGGTCTGCTTTTCGGAGTCAAGAATATAGATAGCCGGAGCGATATCCAGAAAGAGTATTCTATGTTTTTGGTAGACATGGAAAGCGTTTATTGCAGCATAAAGGGAGGCGATAACCTTGGCAGAAGGCTGACGGAGGAAGAAGTGTGTCCCCGTGTCGCTGATCCCGCGGCGGAACCCAGGCTGTATACCATGACCATGGATTATGACGCGGAGGATGGTTCGGTGACTCTTTATCTGGACGAAGAGTTTGTTTGGACGATTTATGACGAGGATTTGACCGGCTATCTTGGCCTGATTGCCCATGAAGCCAGGGTTTATGTCAAGAGCGCGCTGCTGACTGTCTATGAGGATACACCGGTTACGCCGACAGGAACGGAGGCTCCGCCTGTCGTGACGCCAACCAAAGCACCGGCAGCCGAAACGACGGCTCCGTCTTCTGAGTCAGGGCAACACGCGGAGGACGAAGGCGGGTTTCCCGTATATGGTATCGTTTTGATTGTCGCGGCCGTTTTGGCGGCTGCCGGAGCAGCCGTCTGGTTTGCCGTCCGGAAGAAGAAACCGAAATAAGAAAGAATTCCCATAACGAATTTTTTAACAGGATGAGCTCCCTTTTTCTTGTGAGGGAGCTTCTTCTTTTTCTTGCCTGGCCAATACCAATTCCAGGAAAGTCTGAAGAGGAGGCGTAATGGTTTTGCCCTTGGCATAGGTGAGATGGCAAATGCAAGACAACTCCGGCTGCTTTACAGATAGTTCCGCCAGACTTCCGTCCCGTAATTCCTGTTCCACCAAAATACGGGGGAGGATGCTGAGTCCACAGTTTTGTTTCACCGCCTGAATCAGGGCTTGTGAGTTGACGCTGGTCCAAACCGGTTCGACAGACAATCCCTCCAGCAGCAGCGCACCATCCAAAATGTCCCGGATCGCGCTGCCTTTTTCCCGCAAAAGAAGTTTTTCCAGAGACAATTCCCGGAGAGAAATGGTTTTTCGTCCGGCAAGCAGATGCTTGGGAGAACAAATGACCGTTAAGGGATAGCTTAGAATGGGAATCGTTTCGTAAGCGGCGTCCGGCTGCAGGATGCCTTCCACGAGGCCCGCGTCGATTTCGTGCCGCTTGAGCAGCGCTTCGATGTTTTGCGCGTTATCTACCTGTACGGCGATAGGCGTGTGAGGACAGCAGCGTTCCCACTGCGCCAGGATTTCCGGAAGAAAAAAATTGGCTGGGGTGATGCTGGAACCAATCCGAATACGAGCCTGTTCTTCCATCTCGCAGGCATGCTATTCCAATTCGGCATATAGGGAAAGCAGCTGTTCCGTTTTGTCTAAAAATTGCTTCCCGGTTTCCGTTAAAAAGAGTTTTCTTGCATAGCGGTCGAACAGGGAAATGCCCAGCGCCTGTTCCAGTTCCCGGATGGCGTGAGTCACGGCAGGCTGCGTCATATATAATTGTTCCGCTGCTTTGGTGATTCCTCCCGTCTGACAGACCATACGGAATATGGTCAGATGCCGGATTGTCATAACCATCCTCCTTCATAAAAAAAAGTAATGAGTATAATAAGATTATACTATTTTATTTATGAAGTGTCCAGGCGGTATAATGGTGTGTACGGAAAAGCGGGAAGGAGAATCAGTCATGGCAGACAGGATGGTTTGGAAACGCTGCGGGATCTTATTTTATAAGAATGTGATGATCAGCGCGTTTACCTTTGGCGGCGGCTATGTGGTCATTCCCATGATGCGAGGCTATTTTGTGGACAAAAGGAAATGGCTGTCGGAGGAGGAATTGATGGAGCTTGCCGCGGTGGCCCAGTCCATGCCCGGGGCTATCGCTGTCAATTTAGCGGTTTTGGTTGGTTACCGAGCCGCCGGAAAGAGGGGTGCGGCGATCAGCTGTATCGGAAGCGTGCTGCCGCCTCTGATTCTGTTGTCGTTGGTGTCGCTCTGCTATCAGGCGATACGGGATAACCGGCTCTTTTCCGCTCTGTTGAAGGGAATGGAAGCCGGCGCGGCAGCGGTGGTGGTGGACTTGGTGGGAACGATGGTTCAAAACTTATTTCGCCAAAAAAGTTTTCTGAGTATGGCCATGATGGCGGTGACCTTTGCTGCGATCTTTTTCTTCAACATTCACGCAGTCTTTGCCATTGCCGCTTGCCTGGCCGTGGAACTGGCGGCAGGTTTCTGGCGGCGCAGCCGGAACAAGGGAGGAGAAATAAGATGATGGCCACGTTGATTCAGCTGTTCTTTCGCTTTTTACAGATTGGTTCGTTCAGCATGGGAGGCGGATACGCGGCCATTCCTTTGATACAGGAGTATGTGGTGCAGCGTCAAGCTTGGCTGACGGGTCCGGAGTTGACGGACATTGTCACCATCTCCCAGATGACACCGGGTCCGCTGGCCGTCAACGCCTCCACCTTTGTGGGAATGCGGATTGCCGGATTGCCGGGCGCTGTGACGGCCACGGCGGGCTGTGTACTGTCCGGCTGTGTCTTGTCCATCTTGGTATACCACCTTTGCAGCCGGTACCGAACCTCTCCGTGTGTCCATGACACGATGACCGCGCTGAAAGCAGCGTCTACCGGCCTGATCGCCGCGGCTGCCGCAACGATTTTGCTTCTCCTGTTTCCTGCCGGAGAAAATTTTTCTCTTTCCGCCTTGCTTCTGCTGCTTTCTTCCCTGTTACTGCTCCGGCGTTTTTCCATCCATCCGGTACTCCTGCTTCTTCTCACCGGCGCGGCGGGCTGTTTTCTATATTGGTAGGAACCGCTCGGAACGGTTCGGGAAATTACTTTGACTTGCTCCGGATTTCCATGGTATACTGGTCACCTTGGATGGAGACTCCGAATTTTTCCAGGAAAAGAGAGTGCAAAAGCGATATGTCCGCCGTTACCTATGAGTTGATTAAAATCTGTAAGCAATCGGGCGCCCGTCTGGGGCGGCTTCATACCCCTCACGGTACCATCGATACGCCTACCTTTATGCCGGTTGGCACACAGGCTTCGGTAAAAGGTATTTCGCCGCAGGAACTGCGGGAAATGGATGCCGGTATCATTCTGTCCAATACGTACCATTTGTACTTGCGGCCAGGCCACGAACTGATACGGGAAGCGGGCGGGCTGCATCGGTTCATGAACTGGGACCGAGCAATTTTGACAGACAGCGGCGGATTTCAGGTGTTTTCTCTCAGTAAACTGCGAAAGATTACCGAGAAAGGCGTGTCGTTTCAATCTCATCTGGACGGTTCCCGACATTTTTTGTCGCCGGAAAAAGCGATGGAGATTGAGAACGCTCTGGGAGCCGATATCATCATGGCATTTGACGAATGCGCACCATATCCATCGGATTATGAGTATACCAGGAAATCTATGGAAAGGACCACCCGTTGGGCGGAACGCTGCCTCAAAACCCACGCGGATCCGGAACATCAGGCGTTATTTGGCATTGTACAGGGAGGCATGTATGGCGACTTACGGAAGCGATCCGCACAAGATTTGGTTTCCCTGGATTTCCCCGGCTATGGAATCGGCGGCTTGAGCGTTGGCGAACCGGGTGAATTGATGTATCACATGTTGGAAGAGACGATTCCCTGGCTTCCATCCGACAAAGCCCGCTATCTGATGGGCGTGGGCAGTCCGGATTATTTGCTGGAGGGCGTGATCCGCGGAATCGATATGTTCGACTGCGTTCTTCCTACCCGGATCGGGCGGAACGGTACGGTGATGACGTCCCGGGGAAGACTTATTATACGGGATGCGAAATATAGTCATGATGACGCGCCGATGGATCCGGACTGCGATTGCCCGGCTTGCCGGAATCATACAAGAGCGTACATCCGCCATTTGCTGAAGGCGGGGGAACTATACGGGCTGCGGCTGACCGCGCTGCACAATTTACATTTTCTATTAAACTTGATGAAATCCATTCGTTGTGCTATACTGGAGGACAGGCTGCTTGATTTCAAAGAAGAGTTCTTTGAAAGATACGGTTATGGAAAGTAGAGAGGTGCTTTCCACAGAATATTAGGAGGTTGTAGTATGAAAAAGTTCCTTGCCGTTTCGTTGACAATTTTAATGATGGCCAGCATGTCGCTTACCTGCTTTGCGGCGGACCAGACAGCGGCGCCGGGTTCCGAGAATCCGTCGGGAGGCGGATGGACCAGTTGGTTACCTATTATTTTATACCTTGGCTTCATTGTTTTGCTGGCATATTTTCTGATTATCCGGCCCAACAAAAAAAGAAAGAAGCAGGAGGAAGAGCTGCGCGGCAATATTATGCTGGGAGATGAAGTAACCACGATCGGCGGTATTGTCGGGCGTGTGGTGAACATCAAAGATGATGAGATTACGATTGAAACGTCCATTGACAAAACCATGATGGTTTTTAAAAATTGGGCGATCCGGGAAGTCAAGAAACTGGAGACGGCAGACGAGAAGGCGGAATAATTTTCTGAGAAACAGGTTGACACCATTTTGCCGTATGATGTATAATATTGCAGTCGCGTAAGTCACAGTCCGGACCAAAGGATTGTGAGACTTGATGAAATAAATGCAGCTGTTGTTCCTGTCCTTGGTGGTTAGGCAGCAGTGAGTTGATTTCCGTCAACTGTTACCGTTGGAGGGAGGGAATAAAATGTCAGAGATCAGATTGAAAGAGAATGAGTCACTTGACAGCGCGTTAAAGCGGTTCAAGAGATCATGCGCGAAATCTGGAGTTCTTGCTGAGGTGAGAAAGAGAGAGCACTACGAGAAACCGAGTGTCAAGAGAAAGAAGAAATCGGAAGCAGCAAGAAAACGCAAATACAAATAAGCGTGTGAGACATGGTTATGCCCCAATGGGCGGCGGATAGTCGTACCCAAACGGTTAACAAGGTTTTGCGGAACCGCAAAGAAGAAAGTAAAGTCCGATAAGAATGCTGTAGAAACAACTGATTTATAATTTTGTTTTGGATGACTTTTATGGTGCCTGCCGGATCCTTCCGGCAGGCATTTTTCTTAATCCGCCGAAGGTTATGCCGGCAATTTTTCCCTTTTACAAGGCGTTGCAGATCCAGTAGAAGAAGGGTCAACGAGAATCCGGCCATCACATAACCCGTCAGTTCAGATAATGGAATAGCCAAATTTTTGTTTTTGTATGCTGTCTATCCGACGATTCACATTCACAGAAAGGAACACTTTGACAAAACAACCTTCTTTTGATATAACTAATAGGATGGATTTCTGATGGTTGGAGGCTGACACAAGATGTTTGATAAACAATGGGTCTGTAAGGAGGCGTGCCGAAATGGTTCTTCCAAGCAGGCTTTGTCGTATCCTCCTTTTCTCGTTACTCTGCTGCAAAGCCGCGGTCTGACCAGTCAGGAGGAAATGGATGCTTTCCTTCATCCCAGTCTGGACCAGCTTTCCGATCCGTTTCTGATGTGCGACATGGAATCGGCGGTGGACCGGATTCTGCAGGCGGCCGAAACCGGGGAACCGGTGGTGGTATTCGGCGATTATGATGCGGACGGCATTACGGCCACCTCCATCTTGTATCACTTTTTTCGAAGTGTGATGGAACTGAATGTGTCGTTTTACCTCCCGGATCGGTTTCGGGAAGGATATGGCATGTCGGAAACGGCGATCCGGCGGATTGCAGCAGAAGGCGTGTCGTTGGTAGTGACGGTAGACAATGGAGTACGGTGTCAGCAGGAGATCGAATTGGCGGGACAGTTGGGTATGGATGTGATCGTAACCGACCACCATCTTTGCGGAGAGACGATTCCCGTTTGCTGCGCTGTGGTGGATCCCAAGCGCCCGGATGACCCAACCCATGCCAATCTAGCGGGAGTCGGCGTGGCGTATCGGGTCATCCAAGCGTTGGCGCTGAGCTTGGGCCTGGAGGAAGAGCCTCTTTGCTATCTGCCGTTGGTGGCATTGGGAACCATTGGCGACGCGATGCCCATGACGGGTGAAAACCGTATTTTAGTCAAATATGGACTGGAAAGGCTACAAGATTGCCCCTGGCTGGGTCTTAGCAAGCTGTTGGATCAGTGCGGCGCCCGACAGCCGGTTTCCGCGTTATCCCTGTCTTTCTCAGTCGTACCGAAGCTCAATGCTGCGGGCCGGATGGGGGATGCTGCCAGAGCGGTACAGCTTTTGCTGGCAGAAGATCCGGAAGAAGCCGAGATGCTTGCAGAAGAATTGTATCAGGAGAACAGCAAAAGGCAGGCCCTGGAAGCACAAATCGTAACGGAAGCGCTTCAGCCGGAGCACCTGTGCACCGCTCCGGAAGACGCAATCGTCATTTCGATTGGGGACGGATGGCATCCTGGCGTGATCGGTATCGTTGCCTCCCGTCTGGTGGATAAGTTTCATAAGCCGGCCATTGTTCTATCTTTGGAGCCGGAGACGGAAGAGGCGTGCCGCATAGCCCGGGGCTCTGCTCGTTCGGTAGAAGAATTTCCCTTGTTCGAAGCGCTTTCTTCGTGCGGGGACTTGTTGCTGAAATTTGGCGGCCATGACCGGGCGGCGGGCCTGTCTCTGGATGTGTCGGTACTGCCTGTGCTCATTCAGCGCCTTAATGCGTTTTCCTCTGCCCGACGGATTCCTTCGGCTTCTCTTTCCAGGCTGGAGATCGATTGTATGCTGCGGCCGGAAGACTTAACGCTTGAAAATGTAAAATGGCTCTCCCAATTGGAACCTTTTGGCGAAGGAAATTCCCAACCCTTGTTTTGCACATCGGGCCTGCAGCTGCTGAAGTGTACGCCGGTGGGGGAGAAGGGCAAACACCTGAAACTGCAATTTTTAGGTAATAATGGCGTCAACTACGATGGTATCGCGTTTCAGCAGGGGAGCTATGCCGCCTTGGTGGGTAAAGTGGACTTGTGCAGCTGCGTTTACCGGCTGGAACGAAACGAATGGGCCAACCGGGAACGGGTTTCCCTGGTGGTGACGGATTTGCTGGAGGATGAATATCTTGTTGATAACCAGGGAATACCTGTGTATAATAAGAAATATACCACTTGCCGGGCTTTTCTGCTAGGAAGGGAAGAACTGGTGTGGCTGTACAAAATTTGCCGTACCTTTGGCGAAGGGTTCGCCTTTGGCGATTTGGAGCAAATCAAGGCATTGATGAAACAGAAGGGATATGGATGTTCCTGGTATCAGCTTCGTTCCGCCCTGGCAGTCTTTGAAGATCTGCAGCTGGTCCGGCGTGAAAAAAAAGGCAGGTATACCGTTGTTTCTGTCCGGGAAAAGGTTGACCTGGAGCAGTCTGGGACGTATCGGGAACTCAAAATGGCGCTATGAATGCAGACATGATCAAATTGGAAGAGACCATCCGGTCCTACAATCCGCATGCTGACTTGACTTTGCTGGAGAAAGCTTATGAGGTAGCCAGCAGCATGCATGAGGGACAGCTGCGCAAATCCGGGGAGCCATTTATCGTTCATCCCGTTGCCGTGGCAACCATGCTGGCAGAAATGGAAATGGACTTGTCTTCTATTATCGCCGGTATGCTCCATGACGTAGTGGAAGACACTTCCATGACAATTGAAGAAATCACCGACCTTTTCGGACAGGAGATTTCTTATCTGGTGGACGGCGTCACCAAGCTGAAGCGCATTCCCATGGTCACGAAGGAAGAACTCCAGGCGGAGAACCTTCGTAAGATGTTTTTGTCCATGGCGTCGGATATTCGTGTCGTCCTGATCAAACTGGTGGACCGTCTTCACAACATGCGCACGTTACAGTATGTGAATACCGACGCTCAAATATCCAAGGCCCGGGAAACACTGGAAATCTATACGCCTCTGGCTCATCGGCTGGGAATGATGAAGATCAAACGAGAACTGGAGGACCTGTGTTTCAAATACCTGGAGCCGGAGGCATATGAGACGCTGGCGGCGCAGATCACTCAAAAGCGAGAACAGCAAGAGGCGTATATCAAAAAAGTATTGGAAGAAATTCGTACTCGGACGGAAGAAATGGGAATCAATGCTTTTTTTGACGGCCGTCCCAAACATTTGTATAGCATCCGCCGGAAAATGCTGAATCAGGGAAAGACGCTGGATCAGATTTACGATTTGCTGGCGGTTCGTGTCATTGTGGATACGGTTCAGGATTGTTACGCGGTCCTGGGAATTCTGCATGAACTTTATAAGCCCATGCCGGGCCGTTTCAAAGATTACATTTCCATGCCAAAGGCAAACATGTATCAGTCTTTGCATACCACGCTGATCGGGCCGCAGGGGTTGGCGTTTGAAGCACAGATCCGTACATGGGAAATGCATAAGACGGCAGAAATTGGTATTGCCGCCCATTGGAAATACAAGGACGGCAGCAAATCCGATGCCTCCTTCGACCAAAAACTGGCCTGGGTCAGAAATTTGCTGGACATGCAGAAGGATTTGGGCGATCCCGGCGAATTTATGGAAACCTTTAAAATGGACCTTTTTACCGATGAGGTTTTCGCTTTCACGCCCAAGGGAGACGTAAAATGCCTGCCGGTAGGTTCCACTCCCATCGACTTTGCTTATGCAATTCACAGCGCGGTAGGAAACCGGATGATCGGCGCAAAGGTAGGCGGAGAGATCAAACCGTTGAACTATAAACTGCAAAACGGCGATATCGTGGAGATTTTGACGACCCAGTCCAACCATGGACCCAGCATCGATTGGCTGTCCATTGTAAAAAGCTCGGAGGCGAAGAGCAAAATCCGTCAATGGTTCAAAAAGGAGCGACGAGAAGAGAACATTGAACGAGGCCGGGATTTGTTTGACAAAGAAATGAAGAGACAGGGCTATACCTTCAACCAGCTTTTTAAGCCGGATTGGGTGGACTTGGTTCTGAAACGATACAACCTGAATGCGCTGGATGATCTGATGAACGTAGTGGGCTTTGGGGAAATCAGTGTCAAAAAGGTTCTGCCGCGCCTTATTGATGAATACAACAAGAGCATGGGCCTGAAGGAAGAGCCTGTTCTTGCCAAACCCGAGGAGAAGCAGGATAAGGGACGGATGAAGGAGCGGTCTTCCGAGAATGGTATCCTGGTGAAGGGCATCGACAATTGTCTGGTTCGCCTTTCCCGCTGCTGCAACCCGGTGCCGGGAGACTCGATTGTGGGATACATTACCCGGGGCCGCGGTGTTTCGGTTCACCGGACGGACTGCCCCAATATTGTTTTTCTCAACGAGTCGGAGAACCGCCTGATTGATGTACGCTGGGCGTCGGAACGGACAACTTCTTATGTGGCGGAAATTATGATCAAAGCGGTGGATCGGAGTTCTCTGCTGATCGAGGTAGTCAATATCGTGGCGGAAGCCAAATTGAATATGAAGGCGGTCAACGCCCGCACAACCCGGGATAACTACGCACTGATCGATTTGACCGTGGAGATCAGTGACCGGAGCGAATTGGACAAACTGATCAAAAAAATCAACCGGATTCCCAATGTAGTGGAGGTGAGCCGTACCGTAAGATGAGAGCCGTGGTGCAGCGTGTTACGTCATCCTGCGTACGCGTCGAGGAAAACATAATAGGAACGATTGGCCGGGGACTGCTTGTGCTGCTGGGGGTCGGACGGGAGGACACGGAGCAGGACGCCGTATATTTGGCCGATAAAATTTCGGAGCTGCGTGTTTTTGAGGATAACGATGGGAAGATGAACCGATCGCTTTCTCAACTCGGAAAGGAAGAGAATACGGGAATTCTCGTGGTCAGTCAATTCACATTATACGGTGATTGCCGGAAGGGCAGACGGCCTTCCTACATTCAGGCTCAGCTGCCGGACGAAGCGGAAAGGCTTTATTCCTTTTTTGTCCGTCTGCTGCGGGAAAAAGGATTTTTGGTGGAGACGGGCGTGTTTCAGGCGGACATGCAGGTGGAAATCCACAACGATGGGCCTGTGACGCTGCTGCTGGATAGTAAGAAGGAGTTTTAACTGGTGGAAAAAGGATTTACTTATCAGAGATTGTCTAAGGGATTGCTTGGTTCCAATACTTATTTGGTCTGGACTCCGGAGAAGGAGGCTGCCGTCATCGACGCGGGAAACGCACCGGCGGCAGTGGAACAGGTGGTTCGGGAGCAGAATTTGCGAGTCCGGTATCTGCTGCTGACCCATGTTCATTTCGATCATATCTACTATTTGGAGGAGCTTCGCCGGCAATACCAGGATGCGGTCGTAGTTTGCCATGCGGCAGACCAAAACGCATTTGGCGATGCCAGCGCCAATGCGTCTTTGCTGTTTGGGTCTGCGCACACTTTTTCACCGGCCGATCTTCTCGTTCAGGAGGGTTCCCTGCTTCCGTTGGGGAATCGGCAGCTGCGCATCGTATCGACTCCCGGCCATACGCCGGGGAGTATCTGTATTCAGGCGGATGCGTTTCTTTTTACAGGAGACACGCTGTTCTACGATGGTTTTGGCAGGACGGATTTGGGGATGGGCGATGTGCGGGCAATGAAGGAGTCTATTGGCCGTTTGTATCAGATGGATCCGGCACTGACCGTGCTGCCGGGACATGGAACGGCTACGACAATCGGAAGAGAGTCGGCTTCCAATCCTTATCTGGAGTGGTAACGGAAAGGGTGCGCCATGGAGGAAAACATGCGGAAGGCATCGAATCATCATATGATACGCATACGGCATCCCGGCAGTCGGCTTTCGTATCACGAATACGAGGCGATACAGGTGTTCGGCAGTGTGGTATCCTTGCCGGGACAACCTCCGGATTCTGGGCATATCCCGGTGGAAACGGTATCGGGCTCACCGGAACTTTGCTTGGAATTGCTGGAGAAAAACGGCGAGGTGCTTTACCGGAACAGGATCGCCGAGCAGGATGAAAAGAAGAAAAAAAGAGAGATGTACCGGATTCTTCGGGAGTATACCGGATATTCTTCTCCATGGGGCTGCATGACCGGGATCCGGCCTGCCAAGATTGTCAATCAATTGCGGGAGGAAGGATTGTCCCGGCAGGAGATCGAGAACGAGTTGGAGAATTTTTACTTCATCCGTTCCGATAAACGGCGTCTGGCTATGGAAACGGCGTTTTCGCAGGATCGATTTTTGACAAAACAGCGGGAAAATCCGCGGCGGATAGGCATTTACGTTGGCATTCCATTTTGTCCGACACGATGTGTATACTGTTCTTTTCCTTCCTATTCGATTACAAAATACAAACGCTGCGTGGGGGATTACCTGATGCTGCTGGAAGAGGAACTGGCATTTTTAAGTCGTTTTGTGAAAGAGCGGGATCTAACGGTAGAAAGTTTGTACCTGGGCGGCGGAACGCCTACTTCTTTGGATGAGACACAGTTTGAACGGTATCTGGAAATGCTGACTCGGTGTTTTCCTCGGCGGGAGGAGTTTTCGTTGGAGGCGGGCCGCCCGGATTCCATCAGCCGAAGAAAATTGCGTGCGGCCAGAGAGGCGGGAGTAAATCGTATCAGCATCAATCCCCAAAGTATGAACGATGAAACGCTGCGGCTGATTGGCCGATGTCATGATCCGGAGATGGTTTGCCAGGCATTTGCCCTGGCGCGGGAGGAAGGGTTTGGCAACATCAACATGGATGTCATTGCCGGTTTGCCGGGGGAAGAGGAGACGGATTTCCAGAGGACACTGGAGAGGATAGGATATTTGAACCCGGATAGCATTACCGTACATACGCTTAGCATCAAACACGCTGCTTACCTGAAAGAAGACAAAGAAAAGCAAAAGCTTCTGAAGCCGGAGGCAGTGGGGCGCATGGTATCCCAGGCGGCGGTATTTGCGCAGAACGCGGGAATGCATCCCTATTATTTGTACCGGCAAAAAAATATGTTGGGCAATCATGAGAATGTTTCCTATTGTAAACCGGACCGTGAAAGTCCTTATAATATTCATATCATGGAGGAAGACCAGACTATTTTGGCTGCGGGAGCCGGGGGCGTCACAAAAGTGGTTTTTCCGGCCGGCCGAATTGAGAGGGCTTTTAACGTAAAAGGGGTGGAAGACTATCTGGCCCGTTCCCATGAGATGATTCAGCGAAAGAAAACGTTGTTGGAAGGGTGGTTTGTTTAAATGAGGAAGATTGACCTGCATTCGCATACGAATTACAGCAGGGATGCGGTGGATGCGCCGGAAACCGTGGTGGCCAACGCCATTTCCTGCGGATTGGATGTCATTGGCATGACGGACCATCACTATTGGTTTCTGGGCCGGGAAGAAGAATATCAGGATCACATTCTTCACCTACAGGCGGAATACCGGGATCGTATCCGCGTTTTGTGCGGCATCGAACTGGCAACGTACCCGGTGCAGCGTGTGGAGAAAGAGATTCGGCCGGAACGGCTGCAACGGCTGGATTTTGCTATTGTGGAGCATTTGGGTGTTTCAGGAGCCATGAGTTTTGATGATTTCGTTTCCTACCGCCAACGCTTCCCCTGTCCTATGGGGATTGCTCATACCGACCTGTTTGGCCTGGCGGAGCAGATGGGCCGCCCCGCAGCGCAATTATTTGAAATCATGGCAGAGAGAAATCTTTTTTGGGAATTGAACGTCAACTACGATACCATTCACGGCTTCCGCGAACATGCTTACGTGCTTCGCTTTTTCCAGGACAAAGATCAGCAGCGTGTGGTACGGAACTCCGGCGTGGGCGTCAGTGTGGGATTCGATTGTCACAATTGGGTGGATTATGATGTGAAACGCGTCACCCGCGCCTGTGCGTTCCTGGAAAAAAACAAGATTCCTCTTGTTGACATAGCGGTTCGAAAGGAGCGAGGCTTACATGAAACTGGATGAATACCGGCGAGAAAAAGGCACTTACCGGCAACCGTCACGTTGGAAGAGCGCCGGTAAGATCGCGTTGCGGGTTGGATTGTGCCTGGTGACGTTTGTAGGAATTTTGGTGATTGGACTCTGCGCTTTGATGCTGGTGATCTGCCGCGGACCTTCTTCCGCCGCGAAGGAATTATTCGTTATGACCGTATCGGAGACAGGGCAGGCAGGCTTTCTCGCCCATTGGTTCCTGCCGGACGAGGAGGTGGCCCGGATTCGGGAGAAAAACGCGTTGGTTGATTCCGATGAACCGGTGAACACGGATAAAATCAAAATCCCGGGCCCGGGAACGGAATCGTCTGATCAGAACAACAAACCAATTGAGATCATAGAGATTACCGGGCGAAATTACACCGGTAAAATGATGATCGTCCGGGATCCGTCTCGGATTACGATGGGTACCGCTGCGGAATATGGCCAAGGAAAGCATGGTTTCAGTACTTTGGAGATGGCCAAGCGGACGAACTCCATCGCCGCTGTCAATGGCGGAGGATATTATGATACGGGAGATTACACGACCTCCGGAGGGATTCCCATGGGACGAGGAAGCGAACCGGGACTGGTGATTGCCGGCGGAAGGCTTCTTTGGGGGGAATTGGATCGGTCGTATGAAATCATTGGTTTTGATTCCAATCACATTTTTCGGGCGGAAAGAATGACGGCACGGAAAGCATTGGAAATCGGCATCCGGGACGCGGTAAATTTTGGTCCGGTGTTGGTAATCAATGGGAAACCAAATGTGTTTACCAACGAAGCCGTCAATCCCAGGACCGCCATCGGTCAGAGGGAAGACGGGGCGGTTCTGCTGCTGGTAATCAATGGCAGGCAGCCCAATAGCCTCGGCGCTACGTATGCTGATCTGACAGAAATTATGGTTCGCTTTGGGGCGGTCAACGCGGCCAATCTGGATGGCGGCATGTCTGCCTACATGGTTTATGAGGATGAAGTGATTACCAATCCCTGCACCGGATATGGATTGCGGAATGTGGCGACCAGTTTTTTGGTGGCCAGGCAGGAAGGAGAGGCAGCATAGATGGCAGAGACACGGTGGAGAACGGAACGGGGAGCCGTTGCTGAGAAAAGAAAAAGGAGCCGTTTCTGGGTCTGGTATGTATCCGTTTCCCTTGGTTTGCTGCTGCTGGTCCTGATTGCCCTGGCGGTTGCCTGGGGGGCGTTAAGCGATTACCAGAGGAGTATTCCTGTCAACGTGATGGATTCCGTTTTGGATGCGTTTCAGAAGGAGAATTCCGACTGGCTGCTGTCCGGCATCCGGAGAGGTTGTTCGGAATTTGAAGATCCGGCCAAGGTAAAAAGTTTGCTGCAGGAGAGACTGCAGGAAGGGCAGGCGGTTTCTTATAAACGGGCTTTTTCTGCAGATCGGATTGCCCATCCTACTTATACGATTTACGCAGGGGAGCAAGAACTGGCCAAAGTGGTGCTGCGCAGGCAGCCCCAGCAGAGCCGGTTCGGTTTTTCTTTGTATGAAGTGGACGCCATCATCCCGCTGGCGAAATCGAAAGGGAGTCTTTCGTTCCTGCTGCCGGATAATTATACCGCATATCTGAATGACATCGCCGTATCGGAACAATATCGGACAGAATCGGGATTGGAATTGGAACAATCCGATTGGTTCTGCGGCAGTTCAGCCCCGTCTCGGACGGCAGCTATCTATGTGGTAGAGGATTTGCTTTATACTCCTGTCGTAAAGGTAAAAAATCAGGACGGCCAGGAAGTGAAGCTGCGGCAGGATCCGGAAAGCGGCGAATTGTCGGTGCTCATGAAGGAACGGTTTATTCTGGCGCCGGAAGGGGCACATGTGCTGGCGGATGGGATGGAAATCAGCGGGTCGGAGCATTTTGTCTTAGAGAAAGGGCTGCAGCCCGAGGGACTGAGCGAGGTACCGCTGGGGACGTATTCGGAGCAGACTTATGTAAAGTACCGCATCATTGGACCTTCCGTTGAACCGGAACTGACGGCTTCTGTGGCGGGTCTTGTGGGCGTGGTGACTGCGTCCTCCCAGCCGGATACGTATTTGGTTTCTTATCCGGTGACAGAAGAGCAGCAGGAGGCGTATACGAAACAGGCCATGGAGTTTGCAAAGCTGTATTCGTTGTATGTGACCGGTGATTCTTCCAAGAGCAAGGTCCTCCAGAACATGCTGCCAGGTACCCCCATGTACAAACGGCTGAAAGACGATTTTTACGCAGGCTATTTTACGTCTCACGATTCCACCGGGTTTCGGGAGGAGAAGACGGAGAACTTGATCCTGCATCATCCTGCCTATTTTTCTTGTGATATTTCCTACATACAATGGGTAGAGGGTTTTGTGGGCAATCCGAATCTCTCCCGGGACTATCCTTCTGCGTTCACCATTCATTTCGTCTATCTGGAGAAAGAGCAAAAATGGTATGTGGCGGATTTCCAGATCCAATCCGTGCCTTCGGAGCAGCCGACATAAAAAGGAGGCCTCGATGGTTCGGCTTCCTGGATCGTGCTTTGATCGTGCTTTCCTCGCTAGCGATTGTGCACCAACAAGAACCGGCCGGCGGAATGCAGAAAACGGAACATAAGAAAACGTCCAACAAAAGGACGTTTTCTTTTTTTGGCTGGAGCCAATGGTGAAAATCGAACTCACGATCTATTCCTTACGAGTACTACCGTGGCCCGCTGTAAGTTTTGTCATGGTAACGCCAATGGTTCTATGTCAAGTTATTGCTTCTGCCGAGCGCACTGATGCAACTTTCAAAAAATTAAAAATTTTTTTTCAGCGGCATTTTAAACCGGACAATAGTTGTCCGGTTTAACTGCTATGCTTGTTTTGTCCTCCCGAAAAAGAGGAGAGCAACATAGCAAAGGAGGCGGTTCCATTGAGGGGTTAAAAC